>Ga0210057_1001743_pt1 | contig 32415 bp, 32 predicted proteins | sample CryGeyCG2114_010_2_FD_183968 | JGI IMG/M metagenome (GOLD analysis project Ga0210057, IMG submission 183968) | Groundwater microbial communities from aquifer - Crystal Geyser CG10_big_fil_rev_8/21/14_0.10 (SPAdes) (version 2) | ecosystem: Environmental > Aquatic > Deep subsurface > Groundwater ... | reverse complement strand
ACCAATGCTCCAAACGGATTGAATTTCGTGACGACTCCCTTCACTTCGCCTCCTTCCTTGAAATACTTATGCGCATCGTCCCATGGATTTGGCTTGAGAACCTTAAATGAAAGCGAGATGCGTCCGTCTTTTACCTCGATTACCTGCGCTTTCATGATATCGTCGACATTCACCACTTCTTTGGGGGATTCAATAAGTTTATGGTCAATTTCTGAAATATGAACCAGTCCCTCGATTTGTGGGTCGTCGGCAAATCGAACGAATACTCCAAAATCAGCAACTCCCGAAACAATAACATCTACGACATCTCCCGGCTTGTATTTGTCCAGCGCTTTTCGCACGCTTTCTCCCGCCACCTCTTTTTCAGAAAGGATAAGCTTGTCAGCTTTTGGATTGAAATCCAAAATTTTCACATCCATATCTTGTCCCACGAACTCCTGCAATGCTTCAAGAATTTTTTTCTTGTCCGCGTCGGGAACGTGCGGATAGTGATCGGTAGAAAGTTGCGAAACCGGAATGAATGCCTTCACGTTATTAACCATTGCCAGAAGACCTCCCGAATTTGCGGCTTTAATTTTTACATTAATAACTTCGTCCTTGTCTTTGAGCGTGCGGATATCATCCCAGCTTTGTTGATGCACCGCTTTGGTCAGCGAAAGCTCCGCGTATCCCGCCTCGTTTTCTGGAAGGACGACGGTTACCGCGCATGTTTCATCTGCGGAGAGTTTTTTAATAATGTCTCGCGCGTTAAGAAATTCAATACCGTATACGATACCAGTGCTTTTCCCTCCCAAGTCAAAATATGCCACACTTCTGTCTTCGCTCAAAAATCGAGCGTCAACGGTGTCGTCTTCTTTGAACGGAGCAACCAAGTCGGGGTTGTTTTTGAGGATTGCGTAGAGTGGGTGTGATTTCTTTGAATCCTCTGTCGTTTTTATCTTCATATATATAACAATGCGATGCCAACATAGGGACGCGCGTCTTTGACGCGCGCTCGAATATGGCTTAGCGGTCTGGGGGCGGGTTTTTCCCGACCCGTGACTGCCAAAGAACATACCAGAAAGCCGATTGCAAATCAAGTGATTATATGATATCTTTGAAATAATGTAGCGCTATTTTATGAGCTGGGCTCGTATGGCCGGCTGGTTGTTCTTGTTTTGCGCCACCTTGATTTTTATTTGTTATTTGGATTTTTAATATGATTATTACATGGCACGGCGAAGGATGTTTTCGGTTTCAGAATGGAGACACCTCGCTTCTTACAGATATTCCACAAACAGTTTCGGGGATTGTCGCTCCCCGTTTTTCTCCATCGGTCTATGTGAAAACCATTACCGCGCTTCCTCTTGACGCGCAGGAAAATGAAAAAGGAGAAGTAACAATTCGAGGCGGAGGAGAATATGACATCAAAGAAATAAAGATAAAAGGAGTCGGACTTGACGCGGAGGCCTCTGAAAAGTTTTTTAAAACGATATATCGCTTGGTGTGGGAAGATATTACCATCGGCCTTTTGGGCCACATCGCTCAGGAGCCCTCGCCCCTACTCTTAGAAGAATTTGAGGACTTGGATGTATTGGTTGGTCCTGGAGGCGGAGATCCATTTTTGGGTCAGGAGAAGATGATAAAATTAATCAAACAACTTCATCCAAAAATTTTTATCCCTTCGTTTTATAAAATAGCGGGCCTCAAAAGAAAGTCGGACGACGTAAAAAAGATTCTTGATGATTTTAACGGAGATGTGGAGCAGGGGAAGGAAAAGTTCGTATTTAAGAAAAAAGACCTTGTTGATATCAAAAAAACAAAGGTAATATGTTTCAAGCCCTAAAAAAAAAGGTGTCGGCGATAAAATATGCCTCGACTCAGGAGCGAAAAAAATGGTTTATTGTTTTTGTCGTGGCGGCGTTTTTCTTGATCGTCGGCCTATGGGTCGCGGGAGGAGGGTTTTGGGATCAACGCGGCGCTCTGGCTCAGAATTCAGAGAAACGCGAAGCGATAAGCAAGTTGGCGGAATTTAAAGAAATCGCGCAGTCGTTGTGGGGGGCGACAAAAGAACAGATAGAGAAAGAAACGGAAATGCTCAAAGAAATCCCCGCGCAAGAAGAATAACAAGAGATATCTATGGCATCGAAAGAAAAAACAAAGGAAAATCTTCCCGAAAAACAAAAAGAAGGGGTGATTTCTGCGGAAATTACCAAAGAATTGGAAACGTCATATATCGACTACGCAATGTCGGTTATTGTGTCGCGGGCGCTACCCGATGTTCGCGACGGCTTAAAGCCTGTCCATCGCAGAATTCTTTGGGCGATGTGGGATAGCGGGCTTGTGCACAGCGCGAAGTACAGAAAATCCGCGAACGTGGTGGGAGAAGTATTGGGGAAATATCATCCACACGGAGATTCTTCGGTATACGACGCAATGGTACGCATGGCGCAAAGTTTTTCGTTGCGATATCCATTAGTAGATGGACAAGGCAACTGGGGATCAGTTGACGGAGACAATGCAGCGGCGATGCGATATACCGAGGCGCGACTTTCAAAAATTGCGTCAGAGCTCTTGGGAGATATTGAAAAAAATACCGTTGATTTTATTCCCAACTACGACGGGTCAAAACAGGAACCACGAGTACTTCCCGCAAAACTCCCTCACCTGCTTCTGCATGGCTCCGTGGGTATTGCGGTGGGTATGGCAACCGATATTCCCACACATAACCTTACCGAAGTAATTGACGCGACACTTCATCTTATTAAAAATCCAAAAGCAACAAGCGCCGATTTGGTGGAATATGTGCAAGGACCCGACTTTCCTACGGGGGGGATTATTTATGATAAAAAAGCGATTACCCAAGCATATACAGCGGGGCAAGGAGCGATCACGTGTCGCGCGAAAACTGAAATCGTGGAACGAAAGCCCGGTTATTTTTCTATTGTTATTTCGGAAATTCCTTACCGGGTGAACAAATCGGAATTGATTCAGAAGATCGCATATCTGGTGACTGAAAAGAAACTGGAAGGAATTAAAGATCTTCGCGACGAAAGCGACAAAGACGGACTCTCTATTGTTGTAGATCTAAAACCAGAAGCTCCTCCACAAAAAATCCTCAACCAACTCTTCAAACAAACTGAATTGCAGAAGGATTTTCATATGAATATGATCGCGCTGGTAAATGGTATCCAGCCCCAACTGCTTTCGCTCAAAGATATTTTGGAACAGTATTTAGAGCATCGCCAGGAGGTGGTGCGTCGTAGAACGGAGTTTGATCTTATGCGCGCGAAAGAACGAGCCCATATTTTAGAAGGGCTCAAAAAAGCGCTAGATGATATTGACGCGGTTATCAGCACAATCAAGAAATCAAAAGACAAGGAAGACGCGCATACGAACCTAAAGAAAAAATTCAAGTTTACCGACATTCAGGCAACCGCGATTCTTGAAATGCGCCTACAAACGCTCGCGTCTCTTGAGCGTCAAAAAGTTGACGAAGAGCTTAAGGAAAAAAGAAAAATCATTAAGGAGTTGGAAACAATCCTCGCGTCCCAGAAAAAAATTCTTGAAGTGATTGAAACGGAACTTCAAGAACTGCGCGCGACATACGGAGACGAACGACGCACGCGCGTTGTGGCTTCTGGACTTTCGGACTTCAAAGATGAAGATCTTATTCCACAGGAAGAAACAATTATTACTCTAAGCGCGAGCGGCTATATCAAACGCGTTCCGCCCAGCACGTTCAAAACCCAGCATCGAGGAGGGAAAGGTCTGATTGGGTCTGCGGTTAGAGAAGATGACTTTTTGAAGTATCTGGTGTTTGCGCAGACGCATGACAACATTCTTTTCTTTACTGAAAGCGGAAAGGTATTCCAGACGAAAGTATACGAAATCCCCCAAGGGACACGCACTTCAAAGGGGAAGATCGTCCACAACTTTTTAGATATCCCTCCCACAGAACATGTCCAGGCGATCGTGGCGTATAGTCCCAAAAAAGAATCCGCAAAGTACTTGATGATGGCGACAAAGCAGGGCGTGGTGAAAAAAACCTCGCTTGAAGATTTCGCAAACGTACGGCGCTCGGGGATTATCGCGATTAATTTGAAAAAAGGAGATTCATTGGTGGAGGTTATTTCCTCTTCGGGAAGCGACGAGGTTTTGGTGGTAACGGCGCATGGGCAGGCGATTCGTTTTAAAGAGAGTCAGCTTCGCCCCATGGGCCGGTCAGCTTCTGGGGTGAGAGGTATTAAAATCAAAAAAGACGACAGGGTGGTGGGGATTGATTGTGTGTCCTCCGAGGCGAAAAAGCGTAACGTGCTGATAATTACCGAAAAAGGATTCGCAAAACAAACTCCGCTTAAAGAGTATAAAGTTCAAAGCAGAGGAGGGCAGGGAATCAAGACCGCAAAAATAACCGACAAGACCGGCTTTTTGGTCACCTCTCATATTATTGAAGAAACAGAAGAAGAAGTGCTGGTGCTTTCTGCCAAAGGACAGGTGATTAGAACTCAACTTTCAGATATTAGACAAAGCTCTCGGGCAACAAGCGGAGTTCGTGTCATGCGACTCAACGAAGGCGACAAAATTGTGGCGATTATCTGTCTCTAGTAGAGCGAGCGAGATTGTGTTTCGGGTATGAAGTAGGTATTATAGATACATAATTGTATTTATAATCCGTAGAGATTTATGAATCTCAATAAAGGCCAAATCATTATTATCGGAAGCGGAGTTCTTATCATCGCGTTTTTTGTTTTGGGGTTTATGGGAGTTATCCCTGGATTTCGCAAGAGCGATGGGGGGGACCCAAATTTTCCAAAAGAGAAAGTTGAATTGGTAATGTGGGGCGTAGGCGACCAACTTTCCGCGTACAGCGATATTTTCAAAACATATCAGGATATATACAAAAATGTCCGTATTTCGTACATTGAATTTGCCTCAGTTGACTCATACGAGCAAGAGCTGGTAAACGCGTTTGCCGAAGGACGTGGGCCGGATATATTTATGATCCACAACACCTGGCTTTTGGAGCACATTGGAAAGATGAGACCGGCGCCGGTTACATTTCTTACCTCACAAACGATGGCGCAACTCTATCCTTGGGTGGTCTCGCGCGATTTTGTATATCAAGGAGGTGTATATGCGTTGCCACTCAACATGGATGTTCTTGCTCTCTTTTATAACAAAGATATTTTTAACGTGAAGGGAGTGGTTTATCCTCCCGCAACGTGGGACGACGTGCTCAAAACCGTTTTGGCAACACGAACAATAGGGGCCGATAAAAAAATAGAAACTGCCGCGATCGCATTGGGAGGAGCGAAAAATGTTGAAAATCTTTCGGATATTTTGAGTGTGCTGATGTTACAAGGAGGATCTTCTATCGTAAGCGCGAGTAGTGGCGGGGTGCGGTTCGATTCTCCCGCGCAAGAAGCGGTTTTGTTCTATCTGCAGTTTTCCAACCCCATCAATCCCTACTACACATGGAACGAAAGTTTTGAAAATTCTCGGCAGGCGTTCGCTTCGGGGAAAGTCGCGATGATTCTTGATTATCGGGATGCGTTGGACGAATTGAAGCAAAAAAATCCTTTTCTCAATATGGGAGTCGCGGTCCTGCCACAACTTTCTTCTCAAGATCCTTCACTCTATACGACGTCTGCCCACTACTACGGGCTTGCGGTCGCAAAGCAAACAAGTGCGTCAAAGGCGTATGTCGCCTGGCACTTTTTAAAATGGATGAATACCACGCCGGACATCAATTCGCTTTATCTTGAGCGAACGAAAAAGTTTCCCGCCTTGCTTTCTCTTATCCAAAAACAATTTGGAGGCGACGACGATGTGTTCGCGCGTGGCGCTTTGGTGGCAAAATCGTGGAGTCAGGCAAACAGTAGCGCGACTGAGAGCATTTTCCAAAACACAATATCTGATATACTCTCAGGAAGGGTTGATATAAGTAGAGCGCTACGAGCCGCGGAAGAAGAAATAACGGCGTTGTATAGATAGAATAATAGGGTGAGAGGGGTAGTAGGTGGTGAGGCGGAAAGGAGTGGGGGGAAAAGGTTAGAGAGTAAGAGAGTCTTAATTCAATATTCATAATTCATACTTCTCGTCTATATTATTAGCATGAATCTACACATTAGTATTGTACTAATAGTTACGGTAATAGCTCTACTTATTATTTCTTTTGTGCCGGTAGTGTTTGCGCAGGAAGCGTTGGTGCAATGTGGGGGAGCCGGGCAAAACCCCTGTACGTATAGCGACTTGGTGGGTTTAGTGGGGAGAGTGATAAATTTTGCGATTCTTTATATAGCGATTCCAGTTGGGGTTGCGTTCATTATATATGGAGGCGTGCTGATCATGATTTCTGGAGGAGATGAGGGTAAGGTTACAAAAGCAAAAGAACTGATTCGTTCCGTGGCGGTGGGATTGTTGATTACCTTTGGCGCTTGGGCGATCATCCAAACGGTGCTGAATTTGCTTTTTAAATCATCATAGATTTGATATAATTTGTTATATATGAAAGAAGTGATTTTATCGGGGGTTTTGTTTGTAAGTTCTCTTCGTGTCTATGCGGCGGGAGCAAGTTTCGAAGCGTCTTGTGGGGATGACCCAAGTGTTATTTGCCTAGAAAACAAAACCGGCTTTGACACAATAAGTGAAGTTCTTGAAAGAGTGATTTCGTATCTGACACAACTTGCGATTCCTATTCTTACGATTATGGTAATGGTGGGAGCGTTTTATATGCTGACCGCGGGAGATAATGAATCAAAGTTTACCAAGGGGAAAAAGACAATTACCTATGCGGCGATTGGATTTGCTATAATCTTAATAGGTAACGGGTTCGTGTTTATTATTAAAGAATTCCTCGGTGTCCAGCAGTAAGATGGGGTAATAGGGTTAAAGGGTGACAGGGCCTCAATTCATTATTCATAATTCATTTATCATCATTCATACTTCATCAGTAACATTATGAAACCAGCAAAAAGAAATATATCACTGTTTGCGATCCTGCTTGTTATTGCAACCGTTGCTCCATTGATGGTATTAGCTCAGAGCGGTGGGGGGACCCCTTCAACCGCAGATGCTCCCATCAAAGATTTTGATGGGATTATAGGGCTTCTTGAGAAGGCGGTTACTTGGCTCTACACTATATTCTTTATTCTAGCAGTAGGATTTATTCTCTGGGCGGCGTTTTTGTACCTAACAGCGGGAGAGGACTCATCAAAAGTAGATAAAGCGAAAAAACAACTCATTAACGCGGTCATCGCAATCGTGATCGCTTTGGTAGCGAGCGGAGTTGCTGGGATCATAGACACATTTATCAGACAATAAATATGAAAATATTTAAAAAAATTTTGTTGGTTGTTGTGTTGGGAATTATGGTGATAATGATAGCATTGCCGGCATTCGGTCAGAGCGGGCCCACAGTAGACGAAAGGATTATCCCCCTCGCGGACGAGCTTGGTGCGCCTATCACCAATTATGAAGATACAGAAACCTTGTTGAAAAGCATTATCGCTTGGGTATATACCATCTTCTTTATTGTGGCGGTTCTATTCATTCTTCTTGCCGCATATAACTATCTTTTGGGAGGAAGCGATGAGAAAAAAGTGGCGCTCGCAAAACAACAACTAAAATATGCAGTAATAGCGGTTGTCATCGCGTTGGTTGCGAGCGGAATATCGGGAATTATTAGTACATTTATCGGCGCAGCGGTATAAATCTATGAAAACAAAATATACAATATTGTGTGGGCTTCTCTTCCTGTTTTTTGTGGCGGGTGTTCATGTTTATGCGGAGATATCTCCAGAGGGCCCTACAAACTTTCTTGGTTCTCCCGTAGAAACATTTAGTCAACCGATGACAATTCTTTTAAGTGCTATTGCTTGGATCTATACCATCTTTTTTATCGTGGCGGTGCTCTTTCTTCTTATCGCCGCATATCATTTTATCCTGGGAGGGCAGAGCGAAGATCATGTAAAAAAAGCAAAGGCGCAGATTAAATACGCGATCATTGCAATTGTGGTGGCGTTGGTTGCAAGCGGTATCTCGGTCGCGATTGAATGGTTTCTTGGTACTGGGGGGCTTGTGTAAACGTTGCTCTTTGTGGCAATTTTGTTATAATTATTGAAAAGGTCGCATCAAAAGGACGAAAAGAAATATGAAAAAATCACTTATTGTTTTTTCCATCGTTGCAGCAGCCCTGGCGTTTGGAATACTGCCATCGTTTGCGCAAGTGGTTCCTGGTCAAATACCAGGTCCGATTGTAGAAACAACCGGACCAACAACAATTACCGGATGGGTTGATGTATTGCTTACTGTCGTGCAGTGGATTTATACTCTCATCTTTATTTTGGCGGTATTGTTTATCCTTATCGCGGCATTTTACTTTATTACCAGCGGTGGAGATTCGGAAAAAACTGGGAAAGCAAAATCAATGCTTCTCTATGCGATTATTGGTATTGCGGTCGCATTACTCTCATTTGCAATTGTAAGTTTAGTAAGAAATTCACTTGCAACAGGACTGACGGCATAAAACTTCATTATAGAAAAAGGAAAGGCCCGAGAGTGCTATGTGCGCTCTCGGGCCTTTGTGTTCAAGTTCACACCGACGCAAGCTGAATCTCTCGAGGATATTCAGGGAGTAGAATCGGCATCGGTGCTGGTACAGGGTCAAGCAGTCTTGCGTTTGGTGGGCGAGGTGGAGCTTGGGGATGTCGGCTTGATTGGATCGACGGTAACTATGAGAACAACCCCCTCTTCCGATCTCGTCTTAAATCGGACGGGAGAGTTCTGTCTCATAGAAAAGCCCTTGAAGTTTTTCCACTGGTTTCCTCGAATCCATCCAGTCTCGGGCTTGTTGTTGGGTGAGATGTTGAGTTCGGCATCCGGCGGAATGGTTTCCACCGAGAACCGTTTCGCGCGAGGGTCAATCCTGACCCCGATACCCCAGTCTTTTCCGACCGGAAAGGTTTTGGTCTCTCCCGCCAGAACCATCTCGTAGTCGAAGGTGTCGGTGGGAGTGTACTGTTGAATCTGGGCGGTTGTGTGGGCGGTGGTCTTTTTGCTCGTGCTCACTTTTTTGTCATACTCGTGAGCAACGATCAAAAGACCGAAGAGAACTACGGCAGGAATAAGGAGTCGTCTCGCCAGACGTAACGCATCGGCTCGATAATCCTTAATCCTCGTATTCTCTTGGTTTTTTGTTCCGTTACTCATCATGCATCTCCTTTTTGCTCGGCGCCAACAAGCCTCAAGCGTTTGATGACCTCAGCCAATTCGCCGATCTGAAGTACGTCAACCACATGACGGTTGATGGTTTCCGGGGTCCTTCCGGTGGTCGCCCTGAAGGTAGCGAGAAGTTCCGGCATGGTGATTCCGAGGGTGTTTAGTTTTTCGGCAAAATCCTTGGGATTCCCGATCTTCTCCATGAACGCAACCAGCTCGCTTGCCTTCGTGACGGCGTTTTTCGTTTCCGACTCGAACTGGATCCCCTCCTTTGTGATTTTCTCAAACTCCTCAAGGAGTTCTGGTGAGAGGATGGGGTCTTCGATCACGATCGTGATGATGGTGATGTCAAACTCCGGAAGTTGAAATTCAGCGCCTTCTTCCTTGATTCGTTGAGCGAGAATTTCAACTTCTCGCTTGCGAGCCAACTCGTCGTCTTTCATCTCGGGCTCTTTCTTCTCTTCGCCGTTTTCGTGTTTGGGGATGGCGTATCCTTTCAGGCCAGCGATGGCAATTCGAAGGAGCTTGTCCTTGGCTTCCATGACTTCTCGATAATCCCTTGGTGGGTTGTGACGGTCGTTGATGAATGAGCGAATTGCGCTCGAGATCCGTGAGTCAACGAGTTTAAGTGGATCATCAAAATCAAGCCATCGAGAGGCGTCGGTAATGCGAAACAGGTATCTGATGAGCATCTTCATGGGAGTCTCCTTCTCAGGAGTCAAGATGCCGTCGATCAACACCTCTCTCTCTCTCTTTCTCACGTCGACATCCACAACACTGACAAGCGGCGGGAGAACCAAACAAACGCCCTCTCTCACCTCTTTCCCAGTTCTTCTCCCGAGATGTGTGACCACACCTCTGGATCCGATCGGAACATTGTGCGTTAGTCCCCAGTAGAGAAGCGCGACAAATATTGTTCCCACTACTAGGAACAGAGCAACTCCAACGATGGTCATAAACATCTCCCACCCCCTTCCGGCTTTCCAGGGCCGGTGTGTTATGGCCTGGCGGCCGGGGTTTAGTTATCAACGAACGGTTTTGTGCACGATTGCACATACGTATATTATATAGTATTTATATATAAAAGTCAATCTTATGGGAAAATTGCAAAAAAGAGGTTTTTTGCTAATATTGCAAGAGCAACGCCCCCCTGGTGGAACTGGCAGACACGTCAGCTTTAGGAGCTGATGGCCGCAAGGCCGTAGAGGTTCAAATCCTCTGGGGGGCACGAATTAGTGGCGAGTTGTTAGCGACTAGCCACTAGTCACTTTCGCCGGCGAGCGTGGAACGCCTCGTGTACGTTGCGAAGTTCTTTGTTGGTGATGTGGGTATATACTTGAGTAGTGGTGATGCTTGAGTGCCCAAGCAGTTCCTGTACCGAGCGAAGGTCTGCGCCGTTCATCAAAAGGTCGGTAGCGAATTGATGTCGCAATTGATGTGGCGTGACTTTCCCTAAGATCCCAGCTTTTTTCGCGTAATATTGTACAAGACGTTGCACAGTACGCGGTAAGATTCTTCCAAGTATCTTTGGACTTTTTGCTTTTGAATAACTTACAAACAACGCCTCGTCCGCATCGCCTCGCTTTTCAATATAATCCTTGATTGCCTGTACCGCGCGTTTTGAAAAAAACACTACGCGAAGCTTTTGCCCCTTTCCACGAATGGTGACTTCGCCACGTTCAAATTCATGATAGCGCGAAAGCGAACACAATTCTGATACGCGAAGTCCGGAGGAAAATAATGTTTCTAAAATCGCTCGATCACGCAGAGAACGAATATCCCCGCCTTCTGGGCCGTTCATGAAACGCTCAAGGTCCGAATATTCCATTATCTCTATCTGTCGCTGAGGGATTTTGGGAAGCTCTATTTGATCGGGTTGTGTCCCCACGACAATTTCGTTTTTTACGCAGTATTTAAGAAGGTTACGCAGGGCAATAATATAGTAGCTTTGCGTTCTCTTTTTAATATCTCCCTCTACGCCTTTTTTGCGCGCAAGCTTCAGACGAAACGAACGAATTATCGCTGGGGTGATTGCTTTTGGAGAAGACGCGCCGCTTTCTTTTGCAAATGCGAGTAAATATCTCCCGTAATTTTCTATGGTTTTGGGAGATCGGTTTTTTTCTATCTCTAAATATTCCAGATATTCCTGAATTGTTTTTTCAAGTGTATTCGCCATATTGTATAATGCCCTTTACTCTCTTATCTCTTACCTTCGACCCTTTACCCTTTAACCCTATCTTTATCATTATACCCTATTTTATATTGTGCGACAGGGCGTAAAAATCGACAACCTACAACTCACAACCAAACACCTATTACCCATAACCCATCGCCTGTAGCCCAATCATTGACTTTCTCATAAAAGTCAGTTATTATTGTTCTATATGGCACTGACAATAAAGAAGAAGCAGAATGTCGTCAAAGAAACGCAAGTGCACGAACAAGATACCGGTTCGGCCCAAGTACAAATTGGGCTTTTAACGCGTCAAATTGACGAACTTTCAAAACATTTAAAAAAGAACCAGAAAGACAACTCGTCTCGCCGGGGGCTTTTGCAGATGGTGTCAAAGCGTCGCAAATTGCTTTCATATTTAGCTCGAGAAGACGAAAAGGCGTATGCAAAACTGGTAAAAAAATTAGGACTTAAGAAATAATCGTTCACGTACTCGTGTGCCCGGGAGCGGGCGAGGGATGTGCCCTGCACGTGTACTTTCTATCATGCAATATACAGATCAGCGAGTAGGAATCTTTGTTGATATTCAGAACCTTTATCACTCCGCGAAGCATCTTTATCAGGCGCGTGTGAATTTTGGAGAGATGGTTAAAACGTTGGTGGGGAATCGTCGGCTCATTCGCGCAATCGGATATGTGGTGAAAAGTGACACTTCATTGGGTGAGGCGTCTTTTTTTGAGGCGTTGGGAAAAAGTGGTATTGAACTACGCGTCAAAGATCTCCAAATTTTTCCAGGGGGAGCAAAAAAAGCGGATTGGGACGTTGGAATGGCGGTAGACGCGATTCGTATGGCATCGTACCTGGACGTAGTGATTTTAGTAACGGGGGATGGGGATTTTGTTCCGTTGGTAGAATATCTCAAATGGGGGCTTGGACGACAGGTAGAAGTCGCGTCGTTTGGAAGAAGCACCTCGGGGAAACTTCGGGAAGTTACCGACACGTATATTAATTTTGATGAAAATCCAAAAATGTTATTAAAACAACGCGTAACGCGACGACGATCATGAATTTACCAAATCAAAAACAATTTTCACTTCCATTATTCGGACGAGATCTTACTTTTACCGTTTCTGATATCGCCGGGCAGGCGAATGCGGCTGTTATAGGTCAGTACGGAGACACTTCGGTGCTTGTGACGGTGGTAATGGGCAAAGAAGATCGTCAGATTGATTATTTTCCGCTTTCTGTTGACTACGAAGAGCGATTTTATGCTGTTGGAAAAGTGTTGGGGAGCAGATTTGTGCGAAGAGAAGGACGCCCTTCAGATTTTGCGATTCTTTCGGGACGATTAGTGGATCGTTCCATTCGGCCCTTGTTTGACCAACGACTTCGTCGCGACGTGCAGGTGGCGGTTACTATTTTGTCGTTTGACGAAGAAAACGACCCCGATTTTCTGGCTTTGATAACCGCGTCGCTCGCGCTTTCAATCTCTGATATCCCATGGAATGGCCCAGTGGCTGGGGTGCGGGTACTCAAGGAAAACGGGGGGTTTATTTTCAATCCCGTGTATGCCCAGATTGAAGAAGGAGCCTCTCAAGAGGGATCGTTTGAGGCGTTCTTTGCCGGAACAAAAAATAGAATCAATATGATTGAATTGGCGGGAAACGACGGGAAAGATTCGGATATACAAAAAGCATTTGAACAGGCCCATCAAGAAATACAAAAATTAGTTGATTTTCAGGAAAAAATTTCAAAGGAAATAGGAAAACCAAAAACGACCGTTGCATTAGTGGAAAGAAATCCAAAACTTGAGGAAACAGTACGTTCGTTCGTGTACGATCGTTTGGGGCAAGCGCTTTATCTCCCAAAAAAAGAACAGGATATCGCAGTCGCGCAAATAAAAGAAGAACTTTATGCGCATCTTACTTCCGCAGGATATGAAGACCTTGGGGAAGTTGAGCCGATAATAGAAGATATTATAAACGAGATTGTTCATAAGAATGTGCTGACAAACGATAAGCGACCCGATGGGAGAGGGCTAGAAGAAGTTCGTCCTCTTGGTGGCGTTGTGGGTCTTTTTAAACGATTGCATGGATCCGCGCTTTTTACGCGAGGACAAACGCAGTCGTTGGCAGTTACCACCCTTGCGGCGCCCGGCTCCGAACAATTAGTGGAAACGATGGAAATTTCAACCAAGCGCCGATTTATGTTGCATTATAACTTTCCGCCATATTCAACCGGTGAAACGGGGCGATTTGGAAGTCCGGGGAGAAGGGAAATCGGACACGGAGCATTAGCAGAAAAAGCGCTCCGCTCGATGATTCCTTCCCAAGATGTATTTCCTTACACGATTCGCCTTGTTTCCGAAATTCTTTCTTCAAATGGATCTTCTTCAATGGCAAGCGTATGTGCCGGAACACTTTCTCTTATGGACGCGGGCGTTCCTTTGCGAAAACCGGTCGCGGGAATAGCGATGGGGCTAATAACACATCAGGGGTACGATATGTCACATACCGGCACGGAATTTAAGGTACTTACTGATATCCAGGGCCCAGAAGATCATTATGGAGATATGGACTTAAAAGTTGCCGGGACAAAAGACGGTGTTACCGCAATGCAGATGGATGTGAAAATAGAAGGAATTACCTCGGAGATTTTTTCCGCGGCGGTCGCGCAGGCGGGCCGGGCACGGATGCAGATTTTGGATGTTCTTGGAAATGTTATAAAAGAACCGCGAAAAGAAATTTCATCATTTGCTCCGATTATTTTAGTAACACAAGTGAAACCCGACCAGATTGGAATGGTTATCGGAGGAGGGGGGAAGGTTATCAATGGTATGATTGAGGACTTTGGGCTCTTGTCTATTGATATCAACGATGACGGGAAAGTATTCGTGTCTGCGGACAATATTGAAAAAGCAAAGAAAGCAATCGCAATGATTGAGGGAATCACCAAAGAATATGAAGTAGGAGAGGTGGTGCAGGGAGAGGTGATAAAAATGCTTGATTTTGGGGTGATTGTTGATTTGGGAGGGGGGAAAGATGGCATGGTGCACGTTTCCGAAATGAGTAGTGGGTATGTAAAAAGCCCATCAGAAGTATTTAAGATGGGGGACCAGGTAACCGCGAAGGTTATCAGCGCAGAGAATGGACGAATCGGACTTTCAACAAAGGAATTTGTGAACTACTCATCGCCTCGCCCGCAAGGGCAAGGGGAAGGCCGCCACGATTCCAAACCAAGACCTCAAAGATAGATATAAGGAAAACAGACGTCATATCAAACCCCCGCCAATGGCGGGGTTTTGATTACAAATATTATTTTGTAGATGTTATAGCAACTCAATCATTCCAACTCGTTTTCCAAAATCGATTGCCTGCTCTTTGCCTTCAAACCAGATATCAACGATATGCTGATTGTTGTAGCGAGTGTTCATACGATCCTCTACCACGAATACTTTATCGCCAAACATATCAGGGATACGAAACTGCGTTCCAATTGGCAAGAAATTTGCCGCGGCAACGCCGTCACGCACCATTGAACCCGATGCGGTGATGAAGGGAGTATTGTCGGTTTGAGAAGGATCGCTGGTGTATGCAGTCACCCATACTTTCATATAACTCGTATCTCCCGCGATTGGGATTGCCTTAAAGACAACCGGTCGCTCAAGGAGCGAGTCGCCGATGATCGTTTGAGATCCTCCGTGTACGACGGTAGGTTGCGCAAGCAATTCCTGCGCGCGAGTTGTCAGGCTGTGCAGGCCATCAAGATTGTCGCTACCAGAACCATTCTGAAAGAAGAATGTGGCAGCAAATGTGAAGAGTGCGATAACAAAGACGATGCTACGTTTACCCATATATATAGGTTAGTGGTAATAGCCCCTATGGGCTTCCGGAGCGCCTTATCCACACAGGCGATCAAACCCCATAGCAAGGTTTTATGCGCCTTTTTAGTCCGTTGCTCAAAAGAGCGAGGAAAAATCAGGCAAACAAAAACCCCGCGCTTGTCGGGATTCTAGAGCATTATACTCCTCCTATTTAAAAAGTCAACCCCCACGTCTATGCATAGGTATAGGGGCTACCCACGCCCTTGCCCTTGCGCCTTGCTCCTTGTACCTTAATATTATGCAAGAACTTTATTCCCGGGCGCTCGTATTAGATCGAAATGATATTAATGAAGTTGATGGGATGATTGTTTTTTTTACCGAACAATACGGACGCATAAGCGCTCGCGCAAAAAGTATCAGAAAACCGACATCAAAACTGTCGGCGCATCTTCAGCCACTTTCTTTTGTAAAAGTAAGATGCATCCGTCGCGCGGGGCCTCGAGATGGTTTTGGGATTATAGACGCGCTTTACGATGAAACTATGGAGCATCTTCAAACAAAAAAACGGCACGATCTTCTTCCGCTTATTCGCTTTCTTTCTTCTGCAACGTTTGATTTACAAACAGACCATCAGTTATGGCATTTTCTTATTAGAGTATTTGAAAAAAAATACGATCCCGCGCACGTTGCTCGGGCTGCGTTGAAACTTTTTGGGGTATGGGACGAGAATGCTTTATGCGCGCAATGCGCAAAATCGCCCATCCACGTGTTTCATATACAGCAAGAAAAATTTTTTTGTAATTCCTGCGCGTCACAGTTTCATCTCCAAGACGTTTTCCCTCTCGCGTAGTAAGGCTCCATTTTCAGCTTCCTTTTTCTTGTGGTACAATATAACTATTATAGGTAATCTTTTTTTGTGTCTTTAGCTGATTTAGAAAAGGAGCTTTACGGGCAAAAATCTCGGCGATCGCGTCAGACGCTCCAAAAAAATGAACGTATATCAGAGAAAAAAGCGCCACCAGAAAATCCGTGGGAGGCGCCCTCTTCTGGCGCAAACACAGAAACGTCAGTCGCGTTGGGGATTTTTGCTAAATGGGGGAAGGTAGCAACTATCGGACTCGTTGGGATACTTGTTGTCGCGCTTGGATTTGCGGGATTTTATCTCTATCAATTTTTCACGACAAGAGACGTTGCGCTTTCCATACAAATTCCAACAGAGGTGCCCGTTGGGGTCCCCTTCCTAGCTTCTCTTGCGTTTGAAAATACATCACAACGTTCTCTGGCTTCTCCTACGATCTCACTCGTTCTCCCAGAGGGCATTGTCTACGTGGCCGACAACACAAAGCGAATAGTGTCTTTTGATCTTGACCCGATTGCTCCTGGGCAGACCGTCAAGAAAGATTTTGAAATAGCAATTGTTGGCAAAGCGTTGGAAACGTATCGCATTGATGGAAGGGTTTCATATACGTACGAAGCATCTACCGTGTCTAGTAGATTTGAAAAACGAGTAACTGCCGCGGTTCTCGGAAGAGATCCGGCGATATCTCTTGACCTCAACACTCCTCAGAGCGTACTCAATGGACAGGGGTTTGAAGTGCATCTTTCTTATCAAAATGCGACAGATAAGTCCCTTTCAAACGCGCGTATTTCTTTTACGGTGCCCGAAGAATTTACATTAAATAATTCCGACCCAGCGTTGGATAATATGGGGCTCGAAATTAATTCTTTGGTGGCGGACGCGGAAAATATCGTTATCTTTTCGGGAGAAGTATTTGGAGAAGAAAATTCTTTTTTTGAAATTGAGGCGCGGGGGGAGATAAAGATTGGCGATGCGTATTACCCAATCAACACAAAAACCGCCTCAATAAAAATTTCTCCTTCTCCGCTCGGGCTTTCATTTTCATTCGATCGAGAGCGGGAGTATCTGCTCCCCGGAGAACGACCGACGTACAATATTACATTTTCCAATAATTCAGACATCAATCTTTCGGATGTTGTGATAAAGGCTCAACTTGCCGGAGATATGATTGATTTTTCAAGCATTGAAAGTAATGGATATTTTGACGACGCTTCTCGCACCGTCACATGGACCGCGGCGAATATTCCGGAACTCAAAGAGCTAAAGGCAAAAGAATCCGGGAAAACGTCTTTACGATTTTCATTGCGCTCATATTATCCGATTCAAGCGCTCTCTGACAAGAACTTTGTGGTGCGAGTGGAGGGAACTATCAGTTCTCCTACGGTTCCTTACAACGTTGTCGCCCAACAAACAACGGGCGTTGCCGCGATAGAACATAAAGTTGCGGGGCGTCTTGATATCGCCCAAAGGATTTATTTTCAAAACCCGTCTTTTGATATTGTAAATCAAGGGTCTTTACCCCCTCGTGTGGGCGTCCCAGTCCAATACACCGTGTATTGGCAACTTGCTTCATGGGGGACTGATTTCCGTGACGTTTCTCTGCAAGCATTTCTTGGACCAGGGGTGAGGTGGACCGGAAAAGTAAAAACAAACACTTCTGTGGCCCCGCAATATAATGAACGGACTCAAGAGGTGCTCTGGAACGTGGGATCTTTGCAGGGAGGGGCTGGAGTAGTAACCGCTAGTCCCGAGCTCATTTTTCAGATAGAATATACCCCACCTTCCACACAAGTGGGAAATCGATTTCCGCTTCTCATAAAGACAACTATACAGGCGATAGATGATTTTACGGGGAAAACAACAACGACAATATTTAACGAAGCCGAATCAAATGATCTTGCCGATACGTTTTTGCCCGGAGGATACGACAAAGTGCAGCAATAAGAAATTCAAAGATCAAATCTCAAACATCAAAATGAAAGAGAAAAAAGAAAAAAAAGAAAGAAAGGGAAAAGAAAATGATTTGATGGAAAAAATTGTGTCGCTCTGCAAACGACGAGGGTTTGTATATCCGGGGTCTGATATTTATGGCGGATTGGCAAACAGCTGGGATTTTGGGCCACTCGGGGTGGAGCTCAAGCGCAACATCAAAGCTCTTTGGTGGAAAGTGGTGACCGAACGTGACGATATGTACGGACTTGATGCGGCGATTATTATGAATCGTAAAGTGTGGCAAGCGTCGGGACACGAAAAAAAATTCAACGACCCGCTTGTTGAATGCAAAAAATGTCATCAGAGGTTTCGTGAAGACAAAATAGAGGGATCAAGTTGTCCTGATTGTGGGGGCGCGCTTATGGAAGCTCGCCAATTCAACACAATGTTCAAAACTCATGTGGGTGTGTTGGAGGACGAGGCGAATGTCACGTATCTTCGTCCGGAGACCGCTCAGGGAATATTTGTAAATTTCAAAAACATCGTTGATACGATGGCGCCAAAACTTCCTTTTGGGATCGCGCAAGTTGGGAAAGCATTTCGCAACGAAATCACCCCGGGGAACTTTATCTTTCGTACCAGAGAATTCGAGCAGATGGAGATAGAGTATTTTATCCATCCCGACGCCGACTGGAACGAAAAATTTGAATATTGGTTAGAATCGATGAAGGGGTTTATGGAGCATATCGGCATTGATATGAAAAAAGTTTCCTACAATGAAATTCCCGATGGAGAGCGAGCGCATTATTCCAAACGGACAATTGATGTTGAATTCGATTTTCCTTTTGGGAGGGACGAACTTTTTGGGCTTGCGTATCGGGGAGATTTTGACCTTAGGCAACACCAAGAAGAAAGTGGTCAAAATCTTGAATATTTTGACGAGGAAACAAAAAAGAAAGTACTACCGCACGTCATTGAACCCTCGTTGGGGGTGGAGCGAATGTTATTGGCGCTTCTGGCGTCTGCCTATACTCAAGATGAGATAAATGGAGAAATGCGTGCGTATCTTAACTTCGTTCCGCGTATTGCTCCTTACAAAGTGGCGGTATTTCCCTTGCTCGCGAACAAGTCAGAACTTGTTAAGGAAGCGGGGCGGATTCGCGACATGCTTCGTGTCGCACAAGTCGGACCAGTGGCGTGGGACGCGAGAGGAAATATTGGAAAACGATATCGCGCGCAAGATGAAATCGGAACGCCTTACTGTGTTACGGTTGATTTTGATTCGCTAAGCGAAAACTCCGTAACGGTGCGAGACAGAAACACTACCGAGCAAAAACGCATCGCTACAGAAGATTTGGTGGAGTTTTTAAAAGAAAAATTAAAATAAAAAAACGGGGTCGGCGTTAGCCGACCCTCTTGAGTTCCGGGGAAAAGAGGTCTCTCTGCTGTGCCCTCACGAAGGGCCTGGCATTCCAGTATGCCTGATTGATCGCTTCAGCAATCTGGTTGGCTCCCAGCGTCTCTTCTCTGGTGAGGCCGTTGAGTTCTCCTTTTGTCCCCACGAAGTGAGGGGGGTTATTTGGGGTCAGTGACGCAGCGAACGGAACTCTCTTCCCATTCACCGTCACATCGAACGATAACGATAGCGTGATTGTCATAAGCACCTCCAAAGTGCTTTTTCTATTATCGTAAAAATGAAAACAAAGTCAAATACTTCGAATAATTTATAAAATAAGCTATACTGGGAAAATATGAAATTAACGTTTGTAGGAGGGGCCGGATCAGTGACTGGCGCGTGCTACCTACTCCAAGAAAAAAACACAAATATTTTAGTGGACTGCGGTCTTAATCAGGGAGGAAGCGAAAACGAAAAAAGAAATTTTGAGCCGTTTTTGTTTGATCCAAAAATAATTGAGGCGGTGTTTGTGACTCATACGCACATTGACCATATCGGGCGTATTCCAAAATTGATAAAAGAGGGATTTTCCGGGACGATTTATTCTACCGCGCCCACAAAAGATGCCGCATACCATCTTTTAATAGATGCGCATCATATTATGCTCAATGATCTACCCAAGGACCAAAATCCTCTCTATGATTTGGCTGACATAGACAAGGCGATGGAACTTTGGCAGACCCTTGAATATCATAAACCGGTGTCTGTGGGGGAGTTTCTGGTGGAGGCGTATGACGCGGGGCATATTTTAGGATCGGCGTCCTATAAAATAACAGGAGGGGGAAAAACTATTGTGTTCTCGGGCGACTTGGGAAACATCCCTGCTCCATTGGTAAAGAAAACTGAATATATTAAAGAGGCGGATTACGCGCTGATTGAATCTGCGTATGGAAACAGAATTCACGAAGATGTAGCCCAGCGTGTGGTGGTGGTAGAAGACATGATAGAAGATGTGGTTCGCTCCAAGGGAACGCTTGTCATACCCTCCTTTGCGATGGAGCGTACACAGGATTTGCTCTACGAACTTAATAAGCTGGTAGAGGAAGGGCGTATCCCCCAGGTCCCAATTTTCATTGATAGTCCTTTGGCGATTCGTCTCACTGAAACATACAAAAAATATGAAAGAGATCCTGCGTTTTTGGATCAAAAGGCGGTTGATGCGGTGCGAAAAGGAGATGCGATTTTTAATTTTCCCGGACTACGTTTTACGCTGACCGTGGAAGAATCAAAAGAAATCAACAGTGTTCCTCCCCCCAAGGTGGTTATTGCGGGTGCGGGGATGTCAAATGGAGGGAGAATTCTCCATCATGAAGTTCGTTATCTTCCCGACCCACAGAGCGCGATTCTTTTCGTGGGGTTTCAGCCCGAAGGATCCCTAGGACGATTGATTTTAGAGGGAGCCAAAGAAGTAAAAATTATGGGGCAGAGCGTTCCGATACGAGCGCGAGTTAAAGCAATCGGTGGGTTTTCGGCTCATGCGGACCAACCATTGCTTTTAGCATGGATTGAATCAATGAAAAAAACGCTTAAAAAAGTATTTGTAGTGCAGGGAGAAGAAGACCAAAGCGTCCCACTCGCTCATCGAATCAAAGACATTCTCGCGATTGAGTCGGTGGTGCCAAAATCAGGAGATTCGGTTGAATTATAATTTTGTTTTAGAGAAACTTTGAGATATACTAACAGCGCGTATTAGTAAGATAGTTTATATAATTTTTTATCTGCATGTATGGACGGACATAATCTTAAAGGGACAAAAAGCCCGATGTACAAAATTTGTGTTTCTGGGGCGGCGCAGACCGATCATTGCGGGGAATCTGCTTTTGAAGTTGCGATGAATCTTGGAAAAGAAATCGCTCGTCACGATGCGGTGCTTGTGGATGGAGCAACGACAGGGTTCCCATTCTGGGCATCAAAGGGAGCCAAAGAAGAGGGGGGGATCGTCATAGGATTTTCTCCGGCGGTTTCTTATAAAGAACACGAGCGCGTATATAAACTGCCTTCGGAATATCATGATTTGATTGTATATACCGGGTTTGATTATTCAGGAAGAAATCTTCTGCTTACCAGAGCGGCTGACGCGGTTATTGTGGGGTGCGGACGACTTGGGACGCTCAATGAATTCACTATTGCCTTTGAGGACGGTAAACCCATCGGAGTTTTGGAGGGAGAATGGGAGACCGACGAAACGATTAAAATGATTATCGCAAAAGCGCATCGTAGAAAAGGAAATATCGTATATTCAAAAGACCCAAAAGAGCTGGTGGAAAAATTAATTGAGTGCATCAAAAAAGAACGTAACGGCTCATAGGGCGTTATTTTATGAAACGTTGGTGGAACGATTTTATTCTTCCTGCCTCACTGGTTTCCGGCACCATTATTGGCGCGGGGATTTTTTCTCTTCCCTTCGTATTTGCTCGGGTCGGGATTATCACCAGTATTTTGTACGTATGCGTATTTTGCGCTTTGTTCGTGGTGTTCCATTTGATGTACGGAGATATTGTGCTTGATCACCACCAACTCCACAGGTTTCCCGGTTTTGCTCGGACATACTTTGGAGAAGCGGGATATATCGCCTCGCTTTTTTTGGTGACACTGCAAACGTTCTTTGCTTTGACAATTTATATTATTCTTGCCCCAAGCTTCCTTGCTTTTGTTGCTCCCGCTCTTTCCCTTGTGCAGCAGGTTGTTATTTTTTGGTTCTGTGGGTCTTTTGTTATTTTTTTGAGCAATAAAAGAATCGCGTTCGCGGAATTTATCGCGACCGCTGGAATCGCGCTTGTTATTCTTTTGGTCGGCGGATACGGCATCGCCCCGCTTTTTCAAAAAAATCTTGCGCTTTGGGGAACGCAGGCCATTTTCCTCCTGCTTCCCTTTGGAGCGCTTCTCTACGCGTTTAACGGGACAACCGCTATTCCTACTGTCGTGCATTATTTTAGGGAACGACATCAGCATGGGACATCCGCTCGCGCGAGTATTATATGGGGGACAATAGCCCCCGGACTGGTATTTCTTGTTTTCGTAGCGGGAGTGCTGGGACTTTCAGGAAAAATCACGCCAGATGCAGTGACGGGCCTTGTGGGTACAATCCCGTCATGGCTTCTTTTTGGCATGGGAGTGTTGGGATTTTCTTCGTTATGGAGTTCGTATTTCTCTATCGGCCGAGATCTCTATGAATCCCTTGTCTTTGACATAAAAATCGGAACGATGGTGTCGGTTTTTTTGGTTGTTTGTGTCCCCCTTCTTTTATTTTTTGTCGGATTTCAAAATTTTATTGTTCTTATAGAGGTGGTGGGGGGGATATTCATAGGAATTGAGGGGATTATGATTATCGCGATGTGGCAGAAGGCCAAAAAACATCTTCTAAACCAAAAGAAGTTTCTTCCTTCTCTTCCCCGCGCGGTCAGTTGGGGTATGTATGCGATTTTTAGCGTGAGTATTTGTTATGTGGCGCTTACGTACATCTTCTAATCGCGGGCAAGATGTAACAAAATCTCCTTTTTTCTGTTATATGAAGTAAGAGAACCGCTTCTGCTAGGCAGAGAAGTTTAAATATAGTATGATAGCACTATGGAAAAGCATCATCTTGAAATAACTTGGGCATCCTTATGGAGGGTGTTTGCAATGGTCCTTCTTTCGCTTGCCCTTTATCACGCAAGCAACATTATTGTTATGGTGCTTTTTGCTTTGGTGATTTCCTCGGCGATTTATAGTCCGGTGAATTATTTACAGGAACGCGGCGTTCCTCGGACATTGGGGGTAATCGTTTTGTTTTTGGTCGGGTTGGGGCTTATTGCTCTTGTGTTGTATGCCATTATTCCAGTCGCGCTCATTCAGCTTAAATTCTTATTGGGGAGTATTGGGTCTTTGAGTATACCGGCGCTGGAGGTGCTGGGGACTCCCGATGTGCTTTCGCAAATAGATTCAAATCTTTCGGGGCTTTTGGAAACCGTATTTGCAGGAGGAACGAGCATTTTTAATTTTGTGTCCATCTTTCTTGGAAACGTATTTTTTATCGGAGTTTCTTTGGTGATCGCCTTTTATCTGGCGATTAGCAGGGATGGAGTTGAGCGATTTATCCGGGCCATTATCCCTCTCAAAAGCGAGAACTACGCTCTTAATCTTTATGTGCGAACGCGAAACAAGCTTTCTCGGTGGCTTGGCGGACAAATTGTGTTAAGTATTTTTATCGCAGTACTCACATTTATCGGGCTACAAATTCTTGGTATTGAATACGCCCTAGTTCTTGCAGTGTTGGCCGGTATTTTAGAGCTTATTCCATATGTTGGTCCTATCGCGGTTGGGCTGTTCGCGTTTCTTATCGCGCTCCCCGAATCGCTTACGCTGGCTCTTCTGGTTATTTTGGTATTTTTTATCATACAGCAACTGGAAAATCATGTTTTGGTGCCTATCGTTATGAGTCGCGCGATTGGAGTGGACCCTGTGGTGGTGGCGATTTCAATTCTTGCCGGCGCTCAAATCGCTGGGTTCGCGGGGATTTTGCTGGCGGTGCCAGTGGTGATTTTAATCCAGGAGCTGGTAGATGATTGGAGCGTGCAGAAGGAACATCTCAGAGAATCGACAGCGAAGAAATAAATGAAAGAAAAGTTTTATATTACAACAACTATTCCTTATGCGAACGCGCCTTTGCATATCGGGCATGCGTTGGAATTAGTACAAGCCGATGTTATCGCGCGACATGAACGTCAACATGGTAGGGACGTATTTTTTCTTACGGGGAGCGATGAATATGGGTCAAAAAACGATCGTACCGCGCGCGACCAAAAGAAATCTCCGCAGACATTCGTAAATGAAATGAGTAAACTTGCCAAAAATCTCAAAGAGCCACTGGGTCTTTCGTGGGATTTTTTTATTCGTACTACCGACAAAAAAAAGCATCATCCCGGCGTGATAAACATATGGAACGCGCTTGAAAAATCGGGAGATTTGTATAAAAAAACGTATCGTGGACTCTATTGCTCTGGGTGTGAAGCGTTCGTAACCGAAAAAGAACTTATTGAGGGAAAGTGTCCAGAGCACAATAAAGAGCCAGAGCTTGTGGAAGAAGAAAATTATTTTTTCCGCCTTTCTTCTTATGGGAAAATAATAAAAAAGAAAATAGAAGAAGGGGAAATGAAAATATATCCCCAATGGCGCGCAAATGAGCTACTTTCATTAATCGACCAGGGACTTGAAGATGTAAGTTTTTCTCGTCCCAAGGAAAAGCTTTCGTGGGGGATTGAGGTTCCAGGCGATTCTTCGCAAGTCATTTATGTGTGGGCGGATGCGCTTTCTAACTATATTTCAGCGATCGGATACGGACGTGACGAAGAAGAATTTGAACGATGGTGGCCCGCTGATGTCCATGTGTTGGGCAAGGGCGTGCTTCGATTCCATGCCGCGATCTGGCCGGCGATGTTGTTATCCGCGGGCCTCACGCTCCCAAAAAAACTTTTTGTGCATGGATATATTACCATTGACGGGCAAAAGATATCTAAGTCAATCGGAAATGTAATTCGCCCAGAAGACGTGGTGGAGAAATATGGCACTGACGCTGTTCGATATTATCTTCTTCGCGAAGTATCTCCTTTTGAGGATGGCGACTTTTCTTATGATCGTTTTAAGACGCGATATAACGCGGATCTCGCAAACGGGTTGGGGAATTTTTTTGCTCGTGTAACGAACGTTGCAAAAAATTTTGGTCCCATAAAGAACGATTTTGCGATGATGGAGCTTTCCTTCGAACAAAAAATCAAAAGCGTGAACGAAGAGGTTGATGAAGCGCTCAAAGAATTCCGATTCAACGACGCGCTTGCTGAAATTTGGTCACTGATTTCGCTTGGGGATGAATATGTGAATGAGAAAAAGCCATGGGAGAGTACTAATACCTCCGCCCAGAACGAAAAAACACTTTTTAATCTCTTAGTGCTTCTGAACGCGGTTGCGCTCTTGCTAGAACCATTCTTGTCCAACACTTCCCAGATAATTCAGAAACACCTTTCTCTCAAGGGAAAAACAATCAAAGCAAAGAAGGGCAAGGCTCTCTTCCCACGATTGGAATAGGCGCAAATATAGCACTACAAACAAGCCACTCCTCTTTTGCTCGCATAGCATATATGCTATGTTTGCCCAGTGAGCTCAACGAGTTTTTTGTTGTCTGTGTCTGTGCCATCTATTATCGATTTGTGCTTGTTTTGCGCTCTCTAACCCCATACCCCATACCCCATACTCTATGACCCTATCCATTATTGATGCCCATACACACATTCACTTTCCTGAATTTGATAGCGATAGAAACGCCGTTATTGAGCAGGCCCAAAAGAAAGGAGTTGGAATGATTACCGTGGGAACCGACCTTGTTCTTACAAAAAAAGCCATAGAAGTTGCGCGAGAATATGAAGGAATTTGGGCTACTGCGGGTCTGCACCCACACGAAGCAAAACAACTCGTATCAGAAGATGAGCTTGACCAAGCACTCTCCAAACTCGAAGAATTGGCGAAAAGCAAAGAGGTGGTGGGGATAGGTGAATGCGGGATAGATCTCTTCCGCCAAGACGACCGGAATGCGCTTGATACACAAGAGAAATTATTTATCACCCAGCTTGAGCTTGCGCATCGTCTTAAAAAGCCAATAGTGATTCACTCCAGGGGAAGTAAAAATGGCAGCACCGATGGATTGGAAACGATTTTAGATATTCTCAAACAACACAAACATCTTCTACACAAAGAAGGTGTCTGCCATTTTTTTACCGGGACCAAAGAAGTTGCCGATCAGTTTATGGAGCTTGGTTTTTCTTTCACGTTTGGGGGATTGATTACTTTCAACCGAGAGTTTGATGGGGTGATCGCGCATATCCCGCTTGAAAAGATAATGATAGAAACTGACGCGCCGTTTGTTGCCCCCGCCCTACATCGGGGAGAACGCAATGAGCCCTCCTATATCCTTGAAACTCTCAAGGCGCTCACTTATATAAAAGGGGAAAACGAAGAGGCGGTTAAAAAAATATTTCTGGAAAATACAAAGCGAATATTTGAGTTAAGTCCTCGGTGATATCAAGAAGTTGTCCACAACTTCTTGCGCGCGCTTCTTTTTTTGTGTATTATACCCATACCTATGGTATGGGTATCAAAAACAGTAAATTAAAATCCACTATGACCACAGAAAAACAAAAAGCGCTCGTCGCATTTAAAAAAGCGAAAGGACAAATAGAAAAGCTAATAAAAATGACTGAAAACGGATCGTATTGTGTTGATATTATGCAGCAAAATCTAGCGGCAATTGGACTTCTAAAATCCGCACACCAGCTCATGCTTCAAAATCATCTCAATGCATGTTTTAAAGACCCGAACAATCTAAAAAACAAAGAGAAGGTTGACGGGATGATCAAAGAACTTTCAAAGGTTGTGAAAATGTACAACAAATAGCTGATAATTCACAATACAATGAACAAAACTCTTGGATTTATCGCAGTTGCAATAATTTTGGTAGGCGTAGGTGTCTATTTTTCTTCCTCAAATTCAGCGCAAAGCGAAGGAGTACTCACTTTCCAGGAGACATCATATGACTTTGGTATGGTGCCAATGAACAATGGAAATGTGACACACGAATTTATTGTTGAAAATACTAGCCAAAGTTTAGTAACTATAAGCGAAATTTCAACATCATGTATGTGTACAACAGCATTTTTGACGCACGAGAATCATGAAATTGGACCCTTTGGAATGAGTGGCCACGATCTTAAAAAATCGGCGAATACTACAATACAACCAGGGGAACGTGTGATTGTTCGCGCAGTATTTGACCCCGCTGCGCATGGCCCCTCGGGCGTTGGTCATATTGAACGCACGATTTATATAAAAACGAATTCATCTGCCCAGCCAATGGCACAACTATCATTTGTAGCAAATGTAGTGCGTTAATTATGGAACAATTACGTATGTATTTTTCAATGTTGGTAGTAGTAACGATTCTTTTGGTTGTAGGATGGGGGTTGGGGATTTTTGATCAAGAAATCGTCTCGCCATTATCGCGATCTCTTAGTTCTCCCAGTGACACATCATCGTATTCAGTTTCAAACGGAGAAAGTGATGCGGGGATTGTTTTTGCAGATTTTCCAAGAAAACTTAATGAAAGTGGCGTCATTGATGTAAAGCAATATACGTTGTTAAGTCCTCTCACGGAAGCAGAACGCGCACTCTTTGAAAAAAATAGCGCCGATATACAAATTCACATTGAAAATAATGATCAATTCACACTTATGCTTTTGTGGGGGTTGGGTCTTGCGCAAGAAAACGCATATCTTGGAGAACTTACAACAATGCAACAACAAGAACAGCTTGAAAAACTTGCCTCCACGGGAGGATGGACAATAAGTAAGGGCGAAGCAACCTCTCATTTTTCACGCCATAATATTCTCGCGCTTTCTGACAATCAACAGAGAAGAGTCGCAAATATTGCTGCGACCATCTATCGACCCTGTTGTAATAATCACGCACGATTTGCCGATTGCAATCACGGAATGGCGATGCTTGGAGTATTATCGCTGGGAGCGTCACAAGGACTTTCTGATGATCAGTTATATACGCTCGCGGCGCGGTTCAATCGCGCATGGTTTTTAAATCAGTATGCTCAGATAGGGCAGTATATTCAGGCAACACAAAATAAAACACTCGCAGACATTGATCCCAAAATTCTTGTAGGAAAAGAATTTTCAAGCGCAACAGGTTTTACTCAAAACGTTGTTCGTCCTTTGGCCGCACTGCAAGCACCTAAAAAAATCCAATCGGAAGGAAGCGGGTGTTCGTTATAAAATAAATTGATAAAAACAAAAGATGTTTCCTATTCTCATTCTCGGTTCTTTTTTGGGCGGTATAGTGGCGTTGTTTGCGCCATGTTGTGTTACGGTACTTTTGCCACTTTATATCGGTTCTCTCTTCAGACATACTACAAAAGTGTTTGCGATGACGGGTGTGTTCGCGGCTGGGCTGGCGCTTGTATTGATCCCCATAACACTTGGCGTGGGCTTTTTAGCAGAATTATTCCATGTGTACCATCAAGAACTCTATATTTTTGGGGGTATTATTATCGCACTTGCCGGACTTGCGACCGTTATGGGAATTAAAATGCCAATACCTCACCTCAAGTCCCCATCTATAGGTGAGGGGAATAGAGTGGGGTGGGTGGGCGCGTTACTATTAGGAATATTTTCCGGTATTGCGAGCGCGTGTTGCGCGCCAGTACTTGCGGGAAGCATCACACTCGCTCTGCTCTCGGGAAGTTTTTGGAGCGCCGTGGGTGTGAGTTTATTTTATATTCTTGGCATGGTGGCGCCATTGCTAGTGATAGCATTGTTCTGGGATAAAATTGCCGCCTCTCATATGCAGACAATTCGCGTATGCGGTTCATATTTGAAATACGTTACCGGGGGACTGTTTCTTGTTGTAGGAATTATGCTGCTATATTTGGGCGTTACTGGAAATGAATGGTGGGCTCCTCAATGGCAGGTCGGATTTGCAGAATGGCTCAAGAACGTAAATACGTACATCGTGAATATAATTCTATGAAAAAGATATATCACATCAAAAATATGGACTGTGCTTCTTGTGCGTTCGCGATAGAAACAGCTACGCGAACAGTCCCCGGGGTAAAAAGCGCATCGGTAAACCCGGCGTCAGAGAAATTATTTGTGGAGAGTGACAATTCAGTAAAAGACGAGACAATTGTAGAAGCAATCCATAACATTGGTTATGTCGCGATTCCCTATAAAGCACATCATAATCATAACGACAAGGTATATCACGATCATCAAAATAATAAAGATAAACAAAAACCCATGCCGTCTCACGACACTCTCAAACATGCCGAGCACGATCATGCGAAGATGGAAAGCGACAAAGAAATAAAAATACTACGTTACAAAATGTGGTTCGGGGTATTTGTTTCTGTGGTTGTGATGCTGATTATGTTTGGTGGACCGCTTGTTGTCTTTATACCCGCATCGTTTTCCCTGATTATTATGGCTGTGTTTGCGACGGCGGTTGAATTTTGGGTGGGGAAACAATTTTGGAAGGGGATGTATTTTGAATTTAAACGTCTGCGACCCGGCATGGATAGCTTGGTTGCTCTGGGAACCGGCGCGGCATATATATTTAGCGTAATAATAGTATTGATGCGTCTTGTTCCTCAATGGAACGATGCGTTTCTTGCCCAATTTGATCCGTATTTTGATGTCGCGGTAGTTGTCACCACATTCATTGTTATCGGTAAGTATTTAGAAGCCAAAGCAAAGGGATATGCATCGGAAGCAATTAAGAAGCTTTTATCTTTACAAGCGAAGACCGCTCATAAAATTCGTCCTGATGGAAAAGTGGACGAGATCAATATTAACGACGTTGCTCTAGGCGATGTATTGCTTGTTAAACAGGGAGAAAAAATTCCAGTTGATGGCATTATCGTTGAAGGAAATGCATCAATTGACGAGTCAATGATAACCGGTGAATCGCTTCCAGTAGACAGAAAAAAGGATGACGAAGTTATCGGATCGTCTGTGATACAAAGTGGCATAGTAAAAATACAAGCGACAAAGATAGGAGCTAAAACCTTTTTAGCCCAAATGGTTCGTATTGTTGAAGAAGCGCAAAGTTCCAAAGCGCCGATTCAAAAACTTGCCGATACCATTACGCAGTATTTTGTTCCAGTTGTACTTTTAATTGCCGTAGTGACATTTGTTATATGGTTTATGTGGGGACCCTCACCCTCTCTGTCGTTTGCGTTTATTAATGCGGTAGCGGTGCTCGTTGTCGCTTGTCCTTGTGCATTAGGATTAGCAACGCCAATATCGGTTATCACCGGCACGGGGAAGGGGGCTCAATATGGAATTATCGTACGCAGCGCCTCTTCACTAGAACACGCCGGGAAGATTAATGCGGTGGTACTAGATAAAACGGGGACAATCACACAGGGGAAACCATCGGTGGCCGATGTTGTTCTGGCAAAAATTGAAAATCAAAAATATCCAATGGAAACATTATTGCGAATAGCGGCGGGGTTAAGTACGCACACAACCCACCCGCTTGATGAAGCGATTGTGCATAAAGCGCAAGAAGAAAAAATAACGCCAGCAAATGTATCAGATTTCAGGGCAATAACTGGCAAGGGTATAGTGGGGATAATTGATGCCGTCCAGTACGCGCTAGGAAACGAGAAAATTGCGCAGGAAGTTGGGGTGGTGGTCTCTTCTCATATGGAACAACAAGCAACGTCTCTACACAACCAGGGGAAAACCCCCTTGTTTCTTATGAACAAACAAGAAATCATTGGGCTTATTGGCATTGCTGACACGCTCAAATCAACCGCGAAAGAGACAATCGCAAAACTACACGCGCTAAATATTGCGGTATGGATGATTACGGGAGATAACGAACGCACTGCTCAGGCGATCGCACAACGAGTCGGTATCACAAACGTATATGCGTCAGTTCTTCCCGAACAGAAGTCACAAAAAATACAAGAACTTCAAAACCAAGGAAAGGTAGTTGCGATGGTAGGAGACGGGGTCAATGATGCCCCAGCTCTCACGCAAGCAGATATAGGAATTGCGATTGGAACGGGAACCGATATTGCGATTGAATCAGCGGGCATCACTCTCGCATCGGGGGACCCTCTGGGTGTCTGGCGCGCAATTATACTTTCACGTAGAACGCTCTCCAATATAAAACAGAATTTATTTTGGGCATACGCTTATAACATCGCCTTGATACCAGTGGCAGCGGGGGCGCTGTACCCAATCGTTGGGGTCTTGTTGAATCCAGTTTTAGCTGGAGCAGCAATGGCATTTTCATCGCTATCAGTAGTATTAAATGCATTAAGATTAAAAAAAGTAACGTTGTCATAACACAGAACAAGTCGTGTTCCGTGTTGGTAAAGCAAAAAGTAAAATAGATATATGAAGTATATATTATTGTTCGTAACAGTGTTTAGTGTAGTAAGTATGCCGGTCGTTGCTTCTGCCCACATGATGGATTTTAATGTTACGGGGGTCTCTTCATCTGATCCAATAATACTTGGACAAGAATGGATGCAACACGCGATGGGCACAAACTATAACCAATATAAAGAAGAAATGACTGATATGATGGGGCCAGAATTCTTTTCTCAAATGCAGGAAATGATGGGGAAATCAATCGTCCAGAATAAAGAATATCTTCTTATGCCAATGATGGGAGAGTATGGATCATATCGCTGGGACGATGGTAAATGGGAAAAGTCGGACATGATGAGGTGGGGCAATGTTGGTAATTGGATGCATTTGTGGTGGGGGTGGGGGGCAGGTTTTGTGGGTGTTTTTTTGATGGTTGTTGGGCTGGCTATTCCGTTGGGGATCTTGGCTATAATTATATTACTGATCGTCAAACTCGCGAAGACATTGCGTAAATAAACGCAAACAAAACGTAACGTACAAACGACTACTTAAATATAACGACATCGTAAGTCGTCCATATTGAGTGAAAAGATATTTTGCCGTATGATTGGTGCATGGCAGATGTACTCAAAAAAAGCGAGACAACTCTCGCGCATATTCTCAAAAAAGAACAAAATCGTCAGAAAAAGACGATTAATTTAATTGCATCGGAAAATATCGCGCCCAAGGGCGTGCGAGAGCTTTTAGGGTCCGAATTCACGAATAAGTACACCGAAGGATATCCGGGCAAACGATATTATCCTGGATGCAAAAACTACGATGAGATAGAAATACTTGCCCAACAGAGAGCGCGCAAGGCGTTTGGGCTTTCTTCGCGCTGGAGTGTAAACGCGCAGGCATATTCGGGGGCAATCGCGAATATGGCGATATATTTGGGACTTCTCAAGCCGGGAGATTCTGTGCTCGCAATGGATCTTTCCTCGGGCGGGCATCTTTCTCATGGATCAAAGGCGAGTATAACCGGAAAACTTTTCTCGTTTCTGCACTACGGCG
>Ga0210057_1001742_pt1 | contig 32419 bp, 38 predicted proteins | sample CryGeyCG2114_010_2_FD_183968 | JGI IMG/M metagenome (GOLD analysis project Ga0210057, IMG submission 183968) | Groundwater microbial communities from aquifer - Crystal Geyser CG10_big_fil_rev_8/21/14_0.10 (SPAdes) (version 2) | ecosystem: Environmental > Aquatic > Deep subsurface > Groundwater ... | reverse complement strand
AAGCTCCAACAAAGCTTGATTTTTGTGATAGAATCATAGTGCGGCATAGATTTTGATGTTTAATTGTTATTTCTACATAACCAATTATATCATCTGTCTATGTCGCATTTTTAATTAGAATAATACGGAAATAGTTAATCAACTAAACCATTTATATTAAACTGAACAACCATTGACTTTTTTAGCAATATTTAGTAAAGTAAAATCAATTTTTAAAAAATAACCCATAAAAATACACGCTATATGAATGTCACTAGTTTAGCCCGACAACTGAAAATAACAACCGAAGAGCTCTTGGAAAAACTACCCGAGCTGGGTTTTGATGTTGGAGCCAAAGCCATTAAAATTGATGACCGCTTGGTGCCAAAAATTATTGAGGCCTGTAAAAAGTCGGCCAAAAAAGCCGCCTTCAAAAAAGAGCTGTCTCAAGTCACTGAAATAAGAGGAAAAGATAAAACAAAAACTGATGAACAAAACCTTAAAGAAATCATCATTGGTGAAACTATCATTGTCAAAGATATGGCTGAATTAATGAAACTGCCGGTAGCCAAATTAATGGGTGAATTAATGAAAAATGGAATTATGGTTTCTTTAAATGAAAAGATAGATTTTGATACAGCGACCATCATCGCCGAGGACTTAGGATTTAAAGTAATAAAAAGCGATCAGGAAACTATTGAAGAAGAAACTAAAAAAGAAAAACTGGAAAAATTACTTACCATTCGTAAAAATAGAGATGAAAAACCACCAGTAGTTGTGGTGATGGGTCATGTAGACCACGGTAAAACAAAATTACTGGATGCTATCCGTCAAACAAATGTGGTTGATCAGGAAGCTGGTGGCATTACTCAACATATCGGCGCCTATCAAGTGACCACTCATGATCGGCTCATAACTTTCTTGGATACGCCTGGTCATGAAGCCTTTAAAGCTATGCGCTCTCGCGGCGGTCAGATTGCTGATGTGGCTATCTTAGTCGTTGCCGCCAATGATGGCTTGCAACCCCAAACTTTGGAAAGTATTTCTATTATTCAAAAAGAGAAATTACCTTTTATTGTAGCTATTAATAAAATAGACAAAGAAGGGGCTGATATTGAAAAAGTAAAAAAAGAATTGTCTGAAATCAATCTGATGCCGGAAGAGTGGGGCGGCAAAGTTATTTGTCAACCAATTTCTGCTTTACAGAAACAAGGCATTGAAGAGCTTCTGGATATGATTCTGCTGGTAGCTGATATGAAAGGACTAAAATCTGACTCCAAAGGTCCGGCTATTGGCACTATTATTGAATCCCATATTGATAAAAGTGAAGGGCCAGTGGCTACTGTTTTAATCCAAGCCGGAACTTTAAGAATTGGTGATATGTTTATCGTCGGACAAGTAGCTGGCAAAATAAAAATCCTTAAGGACTGGACTGGTCAAAATGTAGACAAAGCCAAACCAGCTATGCCTGTTAAGATGCTGGGGTTAAGGCAATTACCCCCTATCGGTGAAATATTGGAAGTGATCACCGATAAAAAGGAATTTAAAAATAAATTAAAAAAATCTCATTACTTCTTTAGTACTGTTAACGGTTCCAGCTCCAGCAATAGGACTCAATCAGATGAAGAAGAAAATACTCAGAATATAAAAACTCTTAAATTAATCATTAAATCTGATGTTTTAGGGTCAGCTGAAGCTATTGAAGAATCATTGGAAAAAATATATGTCCCTGATACAGAAATTAAAGTTATAAAAAAGGGCTTGGGCCAGATCACTGAAGCTGATATTCTCAATGCCGAAGCTGATAAAGCCCTGGTTATTGGTTTTCATATTAAACAAAATAAAAATATTCAGGCCTTGATTAATGAAAAAAATGTCACTATCCTCCATTTTGACGTGATTTACAAACTGCTAGAAGATATTGAAAAACGATTAAAAGAAATTAAAGGTAAAAAAACTATTCATAAATTATTAGGAAAATTGGAAGTCCTGGCTATCTTTAAAACCACCAAAAACGGGATGATTTTTGGCGGCAAAGTGACCGAAGGAAAAGTTACAAAAAAAGCCAAAATTAAAATTTTAAAAAACAGCGAAGTGGAAGCTATCGGAGAGATAGTGAATCTCCAATCAGCTAAAGAAAATCTCAATGAAGTTGTCGAAGGCAATGAAGCCGGCATTGAATATAAGGGTGAGCCGATCATTGCTGTTGGCGATACTATTGAATTCTTTGAAGAAAGCCATGAGTAAACGAACAGAACAAGTTAGCAAATTATTAAGACAGGAAATTAATAATATCTTAATTAAAGATTTTGAGCCGCCAGCTGGCACTTTAATCAGTGTGGCTGATGTGACTGTGGCTCCGGATTTAAAAAAAGCGACCGCTTATCTTTCGGTAATCCCGGAAAATAAAATTGGTTCTTCCTTAGAAATTATAAAAAAATTTGGCCGGCATATTCAACACCAGATAAACCACACGCTTAAAATGCAAATTATTCCCCAGATTGAATGGAAAATTGATGAACGATCCATCAAATATCAAAAAATTGAAGATGCCTTAAAACAATAAAATTCTGCTGTGAAGCAGGATTTTTTGATTTATGATAAAATATAAAGGTAATAAAAATATGTGCGGAATAATCGGCTACATCGGCCAAAAAAACTCTACACCTTTTTTGATTGAAGGCCTAAAAAAATTGGAATACCGCGGCTATGACAGTGCTGGTCTTTGTGTTTTAAAAAATAAAAAATTATATACGCTAAAAAAGAAAGGGAAAATCGCAGAATTGGAGAAAGACCAGCGCCTCAAAAACATTTCCGGCTTAATTGGTATTGCCCATACCCGTTGGGCAACGCATGGTGAACCAAATGAACGTAATGCTCATCCTCATTTTGACTGCCATAAAAATATAGCTATTGCCCATAATGGCATCATTGAAAATCATACTGCCCTCAAAAAAATCCTAACTAAAGAAGGGCATCGGATTATATCCCAAACTGACTCGGAAATATTTGCCCACTTAATTGAAAAATTTTATCAAGGTAATTTAGAAAAAGCTGTGTCCCAAACTTTAAAGTTGGTAGACGGCTCCTACGGACTGGTAGTTATTCACCAGCAAGAAAACAAAATCATTGCCGCTCGCAAGGGATCCCCTTTGATTATTGGAGTTGGTCAGAATGAAATGCTCGTTGCCTCTGACACAGCTGCTCTGCTTGCTCATACTAAAAAAGTTATTTATTTAGATGATGAAGAAATGGCTATTATTTCAAAAGATAAATATTCCATCAAAAATCTTGACGGTCAACGTCTTAATAAACAAATTGAAGAGATTAAATGGACTGTTGCCCAAATGGAAAAAAAGGGTTTTAAGCATTTCATGCTCAAAGAAATTTTTGAACAGCCGCAAAGCGTCACTGAAACTATTCGCGGTCGCATTAAAAACAATAAAATAAAAATAAGTATTGGCTTTAATCTTGAATCTATAGAGCGCATTATTATTACCGCCTGCGGTACCAGTTGGCACGCGGCTTTAATCGGTAAATATCTACTGGAACAACTAGCTCAAATTCCCACCGAGGTTGATTATGCTTCTGAATTCCGCTATCGCCAGCCGCTGATCAGAAAAAATAACTTAATGATCGCAATTTCTCAGTCCGGTGAAACAGCCGACACTTTAGCTGCTCTACGCGAAGCTAAAAAAAATCAGGCCAAAACTCTAGGCATCATCAATGTTGTCGGCTCAACCATTTCCCGGGAAGTTGATTCCGGAATTTATCTTTATGCTGGACCAGAAATAGGGGTGGCTAGCACTAAAGCTTTCACTTCTCAAGTCAGCGCTCTAATTCTCTTATCTCTATATCTCCGCCAAAAACAAAACCTCCCTTTAGATAAAAAAATACTGGTTGACCTTAAAAAAATTCCTGAAAAAATCAAAGAAGTGCTACAAGTGGACAGACAAATTAAAAAAATCGCCTTTGCTTTCAAAGACGCACGCAATTTCCTTTACTTAGGTCGCGGCATAAATTTTCCCGTGGCTTTAGAAGGCGCTCTAAAACTCAAAGAAATATCTTATATCCATGCCGAAGGATATCCGGCGGCCGAAATGAAACACGGACCAATCGCCCTGATTGATTCTCAAATGCCCGTTGTCTTTATTGCTCCTAAAAATGCTTTGTCTTCAAAAATCATCAGTAACATGCAGGAGGTTAAAGCGCGCGCCGGCAAAATAATTGCAGTTACTGATTATCCGGACAAAGAAATTAAAAAAGTAGCTGAATACATCATTAAAGTCCCGTCGATTAATAACTATCTCTCGCCTATAATTAATAGTATTCCTCTCCAACTACTAGCCTACCATATTGCTGATTTAAAAAATATCAACGTGGATAAACCCCGCAATCTAGCTAAATCAGTAACCGTAGAATAAAATAAACTAAAAGACACAGTCTATCCTTGACTATCCTCTATTTTTACGTTAAACTGACCGGCTATGGAAAATCATAAAAACATTAGCCAGAATATTGCTCAACACTTAGAAAAAGCCCAAAACATTTTAATTGTTTCACACCGTAAACCGGATGGGGATACCTTGGGCTCTAATTTTGCTTTTCTAGAATTTCTGCTTTCTAAAAATAAAAAAGTAATTAGCTTCTGTCTGGATATCCTGCCCAGCCATCTACAATTTTTACCGCACAGTCATCTTCTGACTAACGACCAGAGCGTTTTTGGACAAAAATACGACACAGTAGTGACTATTGACTGCGGTAACCTGGATTACGCCGGCATTGACCATCTTCTTCCCCAAATAAACAATAATTTCATTTTAATTAATATTGACCATCACGCATCTAACCCTCACTATGGTCATATAAATTTGGTTCTCGAGCGGGCTTCTTCAACAGCGGAAATAATTTATCGTCTGTTTCAAGATTGGCAAATACCGCTAACGCCCACTTTAGCTACTAATCTAACTTGCGGCCTAGTGACTGATACTGACTGTTTTAAAAATCCAGCTACCAATTATCGCTGTGTAGCCGCAGCCAGTCAACTCATTGGGCAAGGAGCTAATATTTACCACATTGTTAATTCTACCATCAATAATATCAATGTCCGCAGTCTGACTTTGTGGGGGCGAGCTCTAGAACGGCTCTACAAAATCAATAAATACAATTTAGTCTATACTTATATCACTCAGCAGGATTTAATAGAATGTCAGGCTAGTGATGAAGATGGTGAGGGTATTGCTAATTTTCTTCATATTTTAAAAGAAGGTGAAGTGATTATGGTTTTAAGAGAAACTGAAGAAGGTATTGTTAAGGGTTCATTACGCACTACCGGTAATACTGATCTTACTAAATTAGCCAAAACTTTTGGTGGTGGTGGTCACAAGAAAGCGTCCGGCTTTAGCTTGCCAGGCAGATTAAAGTATGATAATAATAAATTGAAAATAGTTTAAAATTATGTTAATCCCAACTATCATTGAGAAAACTCACAGCGGCGAAAGAGCTTATGATATTTATTCCCGCTTGCTTAAAGATCGCATTATCTTTTTAGGCGACGCTATTGATGATCGCGTGGCCAATTTAGTAATTGCCCAGCTTTTGTTTTTGGACGCTCAAGACAAAAATTCGCCAATCAAGATATATATCAACTCCCCGGGTGGTTCGGTCACCGACGGCTTAGCTATCTATGACACCATGCAGTATGTCAAAAGTCCGATTTCCACTATTTGTGTGGGCCTGGCCGCTTCCATGTCGGCAATTTTACTGGCTGGCGGCACCAAAGGTCAACGCTACGCTCTACCTAATTCGGAAGTGCTAATTCATCAAATTATGGGTGGTGCTACTGGCCAAGCTAGTGACATCAAAATTAAAGCCGAACAAATTTTAAAGCTTAAAGAGCTCTTAAATAAAATTCTACAAAAGCATACTGGGCAACCTTTAAGAAGAATTGAAAAAGATGCCGACCGCGACTACTACATGACGGCCGAAGAGGCAAGACAATATGGCTTGGTGGATAAAATTGTCAAATAAACTTTTCTATTTTTAAAAAATGTGATAACATACTTTCTAAGATAAGTTTAAGGATTCTTCAATCCTTGGTATGCGCTTATCAAGAGGACCATCGGTGTTGCCTAACACCCTTCTTGGTTGAAAAACCTTGAACGTTGTTAGGTTAAAAACCGATGGTCTTTATTATCTTGATTTTTATCACTAATTATGCTAAAGTAAGATTTGAGGAATAAAATTTCCTCTCTAAATATCTAAATTAGTAATTTACTGTTGTAGATTCTGTTATATCAAAGAATAACTGAAATAAAAGAATAATAGTGAAAACTCCCTTAATGAACTTGATTATTACAGTCATTAACTCTAATAACCACTTAAAACTTATTTTAAAATTAGGTTATTTTTAATATACCTCAACAACTAAAACAGTAGACCGGAAAGTTTATACAAATGGAAACTATATGGTTAATCGCCATCTTTGTTATTGGTGTGTTTTTTGGTTATATTATCAAAAAAATACTAACCAGTCAGGCAATCAGCTCAGCGCAAAAGAAAGCCGGCTCAATCCTTGAAGAAGCTAAACAAAAATCAAAAAACCTACTTCTAGAATCAAGAGACAAGGCTCTATCTATTATTGATGAAGCTAAAAACGAGGAAAAGGAGCGTACTAAACAATCGCGTAAAAAAGAAGAACATTTATCTGAACGGGAGAGTTTGTTTGATCGTAAAATTATAGAATTTGAAGAAAGTAAACAAAAGTTGGAAAATGCTCGTCATCAGCTGGAAAAAAATAAGAGTGAAATTAAAAAAATTAGAGAAACACAGCTTGAAAAATTAGAAAAAATCGCTAAGTTAACCCAAGATCAAGCTAAAGATATTTTAATGGAAAATACCGAATTACGCATGAAGGATGAACTGCTTCATCGCCTGCGTAAATTGGAAAATCAAGCCAGTGAAGAACTTGAAGCTAAAGCAAAAAATATTTTAACTTCCATCATTGAAAGATGCGCTGCCCCTCATACGGTAGAAACCACCACTACGGCCGTAGCTCTACCTAATGAAGAAATGAAAGGCCGAATTATTGGTCGGGAAGGACGTAATATTAAAACTATTGAACAGTTGACTGGCACAGAGATTATTATTGACGATACTCCCGAATCAATTCTTATCTCGGCTTTTAATCCTATCCGTCGCCAGTTAGCTAAAAAAACTTTGGAAAAATTAATTGCCGACGGGCGTATCCATCCAGGGCGTATTGAAGAAACTATCCAAGAGATGAAAAAAGAATTGGCTTTAGATATTAAAAAGGCCGGAGAAGAAGCAGCTTATCAAGCCGGTATTGTTGGGTTAGATAATAAGCTACTACAAGTCTTGGGTCGTTTAAAATACCGCACCAGCTATGGACAAAATCAACTACAGCATGCTTTAGAAGTTTCTCATTTAGCTGGCATTTTAGCTGCCGAATTAGGAGCTAATATTAATATCTGCAAAAAGGGTGGTCTATTGCATGATATCGGTAAGGCCCTAGACCATGAAATACAGGGTTCGCATCCTGAAATCGGTTATGATTTGCTAAAAAAATTCAACATATCGGAAGAAGTGGCTTATATGTCCTTAGCCCACCATGAAGACAAACCAAAAAATATAGAAGGAGTAATTGTAAAAATAGCCGACGCTATTTCCGGCTCACGCCCAGGTGCACGACGTGATTCCTTAGAAGAATATATCCAACGCTTGTCTGAATTAGAAAACACGGCTAAATCTTTTGCCGGCGTAGAAAAGGCCTACGCTATTCAAGCCGGCCGAGAAGTGCGTGTCTTTGTTTCTCCTGAAGACATTGATGATTATCAAGCCACTAAACTAGCCCGCGACATTGCCAATAAAATTGAAGAAGAACTAAAATACCCCGGAGAAATTAGAGTAACTATAATTAGAGAAAAACGAATCACCGAATATGCCCGCTAAAAGTAAAATTATATTTCTGGGTGACGTAGTCGGCTCTCTGGGCAGGCAAGCTGTTAAAGAGGTCTTGCCCCAGTGGCAAAAAAAATACCGCCCAGACATAGTCATAGCCAATATTGAAAATTTAGCTCACGGCAAAGGAGTAACCATAAAAACTCTACAAAACATGAGGGATGCCGGCGTAGGTATTTTCACTGGCGGTAATCATATTTGGGCTAAACATGATTTAAATGAACTGGCTTCAGAAACAGATTTTGCTATCTGCTGCCCAGCCAATGATTCTCGCACACCTCAGAAATATCTCTACCAAATTACAAAAATCAACAACCAAAAATGGGTAGTGGTCGCCCTGATTGGCCGTACTTTTATGGAGGATGACAATTCAAGTAACCCTTTTCTCAAAATAGATAAAATTCTGCCTAAGTTACCCCCTAATGCCAATATTATTATTGATCTACATGCTGAAGCAACCAGCGAAAAAAGAGCTATGGGTTTTTATCTGGACGGTAAAGTATCTGCTGTCCTGGGCACCCATACTCATATACCGACCGCCGATGCTCAAATTTTACCAAAAGGTACCGGCTATCTCACTGATGTTGGCATGATCGGCCCTTATTACTCTGTTTTGGGTATTAAGACAGAAATTATTATTGATAAATTTTTGACCGACACCCATATTCGACACGAACTTCCGGAAACTGGTCAAATTGAAATAAATGCAGTATTATTAGAGATAGATAATCAAACTCATCACACAAACAAAATTAGACTAATGAGAGAGGTTATTGATTAATTAAGATTAATCAAATGCATATGAAAGGCATGAATAAAGAACAATTAACGGAAGCAGTGGCTATTAAAGCCGGCGTCAGTAAAAAAGAAACCGAAAGAGTTCTACAGGCCTTAGAAGATTTTATCATTGAAACCCTGCTGCAAGGCAGCCGAGTAACTCTAACTGGATTTGGCACTTTTTCCGCTCGTAAAAGAACTGCCCGCATGGGTGTCAATCCACAAAATCCAAAAGAAAGGATTGAAATTCCGACAGTCGTTGTCCCAAAATTTAAAGCTGGCAAAAAACTGAAAGATTCTCTAAAGAAATAAAATGGGTAAGGGAAGATTTTTTGAAACAAGCGGTGAAACCGGACATTTGTTAGAGAGTAGAATGCTAGGTGAAAGCACTGAAAAAGAAACAGGTTATCAATACTATAAAGAGGCCATCAATTTTGTCAAAGAGCATCAGGCCTGGGAAAATCCGTCTGATCCCGATCCTCGTTTTGCCAACGACCTTCATGCTACTATAGCTGATAAATTAGGTATTGAAGATTATGATCTACTAAAATTTTATACTGCTGTTGGTTCCGCTCTTGATCACTACCATGGCATAGATGCTTTTTTTGAATTAGAAATTAATCCTGATAATCCTCATGAAATCATTAGAGTGACTATTGATATTACTAAAAATCAGGAGAAAGGAGAGTATAAAGCTGATGTAATTATTACTATCCCCCCAAATGGTTTAAACCACAGAAAAGATAGAGCGCAATGGCTTAATTTTATTGATAAAACTGCCGAGGAAATACTAGCTAGATTTGAAGATATGAAAAAATTAAAACTAACTGAAACAATAGCAGCTTAATCTCAATCCTTGACAAAATTTTAAAAACAACCTAAAATACAACCCTTCTTTAAATAAAATCTTAACGTTCATTCAATGAGGAAATTCGAGAAATATTATGCAAAGAAAAGAAAAAGCCGAATATTTAGGCCAGATCACCAATGCTAAACCAGATAAGCCATATCAATATCAGGTAGACCCTCAAAAATTAAGAGGACCTCTGCTTAAAGGTAATTTTGGGCGCAGTTTCTGTACTGCTTGCGGTAGATATCAGGAAATAAATACCGATATTTTAAAAAGGCTAGCAGCTATAACTAAATGGCAGCCTTTACCAGATATAACCAATAAATACATAGAGCTCAAAACCTGTTTTATTTGTGACGACCGGCCTAGTGGGATTGAAATAAAAGATATTCCATAATACCCAGCTAATGATCTGACCATTATAAAAACCTCAAGGAATGAGGTTTTTTGCTTTAATTTTTTAATAAAATTAAACCAACTTTTGGTCCTGTAGCACTAGAAGCTTCGGGATCCCAGTCAGCAATTGAGTATAGTAAATTGTCTGAAGTATAAACAAAATCTTCTCCTCTTTTAGTGCCGGGATCATTAGTAATAAATTTATCATCAAGATATCCTTTAATAACCAGCATATGATAATCTGGCCCGCCGTTTTTGAAATAAGGATTAGCCAGCTTTTTTCCGTTGGCTGGAACAATTACTGGCAAGCCCTGATCTAGATATACTCTAATTTTCTGAGCATCTAAATTTTCTATTATTTCTGTTTGATAGCCAAAATAAGTAGCCACAAATTCAGCAGTTCTGGCAACGGGCAAATTAAAATGTCCGCCCCAATTATTTTCCTGCAACTCAACCATCGCTAATAATAACTCCTCAATTTCTATCTGATTAGGCAGATTTTTATTTTGATAATAATAATCAACCATTAAAATACTGGCTTCTTCGCAAGCATCCTGAAACGGCTGTTCCCAATTGGCTGTTGGCGCTTGTGGCGTAAAAGGAATATTTAAATTAATACTTGTTTTTTCAACTGGCTGTTTAACAACTTCATTAATTATTTCATTATCTCCTGTAATTTCTTCTACTTGCTCTTCCTCTATTATAAATTCCTCATAATTCTGCTCAGGCGGCAAATCAATTTTAATTACTTCTGGCTCTAGTCTTTGTGACCAGTAAACTACGCCACCAAAAATTATTAAAATTATAATTAAAAAATATTTTTTCATGCTGTTATTTTAACAATAAATTTAATTATTAGCAAAAATCACTCCCCAAAAACTTTGTCGCGATATTGCAGGGCTTCTAAAACATGTTCATCTTTGATTACTTCACTATTAGCCAGATCAGCAATTGTTCTGGCTATTTTTAAAACTTTAAAATAAGCTCTAGCTGAAAATTGTAACTGATCAATAGCTTGTTGAAGAATCTTTTTACTATTTGGCGAAATCTGGCAATATTGATTAACTAACTTTGATGACATTTCAGCATTGAGGGTTAATAATTGGTCTTTAAAACGCTGCGTTTGCTTTTGACGAGCTCTAATAACCCTTTGTTGGACTAGAGCTGATTTTTCTATGTTTTGATTAATATTAATCAAATATTTACTTTTAACTCTTTCAACTGTTAAATGCAAATCAATTCTATCTAGCACTGGTCCGGATAATCTTTTTTGATATCGTTTAACATCACTAGACGTACAAGAGCATTGATCTTCCAAATCTGTTAAAAATCCACAAGGACAAGGGTTGGCTGTAGCCAGTAAAATAAAATTGGCTGGAAAATCAAAACTGCCTTTGACCCTAGACACTGTAATGATTCTATCTTCTAAGGGCTGACGCAGGGCTTCCAAAACAGTTCGGGGAAATTCTAAAATTTCATCAAGAAATAAAACATTGTGGTGAGCCAAACTAATTTCACCGGGCTTGGGCCAAGAACCACCGCCGACAATGGCAGAAACCGAAGACGAATGATGAGGAGAACGCAAAATATGCCGGTCAATTAAATAATTGTCTTCTGATAATAGACCGGCTAAGCTGTAAATTTTACTAACTTCTAGAGCTTGCTCTAAATTAATTGGTGGTAAAATAGATAAAAAACTTTTAGCCAGTAAAGTTTTACCGGCTCCAGGCGGACCAACCATTAAAACATTATGTCCGCCAGCGGCGGCAATCTCTAAAATCCTTTTAGCAGCTAACTGACCTCGAATTTCTGCAAAATCAACGGTGATTTTTGGCTGCTGCGGTTGAAATTCAAGATTAGCTAAAGGCTGAATTAATTCTTGCCCATTAAAATGATTAATTAATTGCCTTAAATTTTTAACTGGATAAATTTCCAATCCTTGAATAACACTAGCTTCTTTAGAATTTTGTTCAGGCAAAAAAACCTGACTAAAGCCCATATCTTTTAAACTAGCTACCATTACTAAAATACCAGGCACTGCTTTTACTTGGCCTAATAATGATAATTCGCCAATAAAAGCAATTTTTTCTTCTGGAATTTTTACTTCTCCAATCATTTGTAAAATACTAACAGCAATTGGCAAATCATAACTGCCACCTTCTTTACGAATTTGGGCTGGGGCTAAATTAACTACTACTTTTTGACGCGGAAAATAGCAGCCACTATTATCAATGGCCGCCCAAACCCGCTCCCGGGCTTCCTGCACTGACGCATCTGGCAAACCAACTAAAATAATCTTAGGCAAATGCCGTGTCAGATTAGTTTCCACCTCAACTAAGACTCCACTTAGCCCAACTGGCGCAATTGTATAAATTTTATTAATTTTTTCCATAAAAAAATCGCTTTTCCAAGAAAAGCAATTTATGAAAATCTATTTTTAACCACTATATTAAAACGGGTCTAAAAAAGACTAACCCATGCCTCAAATCACTTTTCTTGGATGATTGTATGTTAGATTATGATTTAGATTTTGTCAAATACTAATTTTCTCAAAAATCTTAAACTTTATAAACTACATTTTTTCTCCGTCTTTATTACCTTTCTTTTTAGTTGGATTCTCTATGCCCAGAATTTTCCACTCTGTGCCTAATATTGAATCATCGGGAATTTCACGTTGTTCAACTTTAATTTTAAATGACTTTAACAAATTAACAACGCTTTTAACCGCTCTATTTAATATGCCCTTAAGAGACCCAGCTTCTTCAGCGTCCAACTTCTGCTTTTCCGCAAATAATCGAGCTGCCTCATTCAATTCATTCACTCTTGCCGCCGCAGCTTCTTCCATCTCTCTTTCTTCCCGTTCACGCTCAGGAAAAAGCTTAGTCACTTCCATGGTGCGCTGTTTCACTTCTGGATCATTAATTCTTGCATCAACTAAAGGTTGCAGGATTGTTAAAATATTGTCGATAAATTTTTTTCCGCTTCTTCACTCATTTCAACTTTCTGATTATCTGGTTGTGTTAGTTCAATATCCAAATCAAGAATTGCCTGACGGATTTGCTGGCTCATCTCTTCTCCGTAAACATAATCAATGTTCCTGAAAGGGCTTTCTTCGCTGAAATCGCCAAGAACCTGATCAACTACAGATTCAACTAATTTCTTTTTTATTGATTCAGGCGGGCTTGTTTTATTGCTATAAAATGTCATACTGATAGCATTTTCGCATACATTTCGTATTGCTTCTACAAGCTGCTCTTCCGTTTCCTCTTCTGTTGTTTCAGATGCCTGCTCTGCTTCCAACATTTGATCATCGCCTTCCATCTCATTTTGATTCGGGGATTTTTCAAATTCCATATTATTTTGAAGTTAATTTATTGATCGATTCCCTAATTTGTTGAAGTTTCCTGTCATCTTGATTTTGACGGATTTTATCAATTTCTTTTCTAAAATCCGCTGTTATCTTATCAAGTTCGATATTAAATTTTTCTAAAGTTTTGCTGGGTGTTTTTTTATCAGAATTATGCATATTTTTATTTTAAATAATATTATACCAAACCACGCCGATAAAAATATAAACGTCACTTAAGTTGAAAACTGTAAAATGGCATATCTATAAAATCAACTATGGCTCTGTAAGATAAACAGTCTAATAAAAAAATTAAACAAGCGGTTTTTAAGAATCATCCGCCGGTAATTTTTTAACACAAAATAGCTGAAACCCTAATGAAGGAAAATGATATGTTAACAATTTTGTTAAACGAATAATCGCTCTGATATACCTTTTTTTCTCAAACGCAATTACTATTACTCCCTCCTTAACTCTCCAAAAAATTTTAACTCATTTAAACCAAATACTTCAAAACCCTGACCTTTGAAATCGATCACCTTCCATCCAGATATATGCTCCTCTTCCGGATTGTCTTCGGGTCCGGTATCGACCGGCAAAAAACCATTGGGAGTAGTTAAAATTATTTTTTTTCTTGCCACTCTTTCCATTTCTTTCAACATTCTAATGCCTTCCTCTTTTTCTAAATGTTCTATCACTTCAGTTGCTACAACACAATCAAAAGAATTATCGTCAAAGGGCAGAACATCTCTTAAATCTCCTATAACATATTCATCGTGAATTTTTTTTGTTTTACTTTTTTCAATATAAGGAAGATACATATCAAAACCAACTTTATAATTATCTAAGCATCGCAAAGAAGAATTGCGGCCACAGCCAAGGTCTAAGACTGTCCAATCATCTTCCACTTCCTTAGATAATAAAGATGGTAGGGTATATTTTTTAAAAAATTTTAACATTCTATATAGTACTTATAATTATATATTAAATTATTGTTTCAATTTTATCAACTTTACTAAAATCCAAACTACCCCTAGAAAAATATAAATATCACTTAAATTAAAAACTGTAAAAAAGGGCACATTAATAAAATCAACTACAGCTCCGTAAGATAAACGGTCCAATAAATTGCTGATTGCGCCAATAATAATCAAACCCAAAGGCCAGATCACTACTGTGTTCTCTTTAAAATTCTTTAACCAGACAGATATCAAAGCAACCAAAATAATAATAATAACCGGATAAAGAATAAAATCCGGTGTTGGCCAGGAAAAAGCAATATTAGAATTTAAATGTAAATCAATAAAACCGCCTTGGTTATCTAAAGACGGTTGTTTTAATAAATAAACTTTTGTGAAACGATCAACTAGAAATAAAAACAAAATGCTGAAGAAGTATTTGATCATTTATAAAGCTTTCTTTTTACAACTCATACAGGAGGTGGCTGAAGGAAAGGCCTCTAATCTTTTTGGGGCTATTGCTCCTTGGCATTTCTCACAAATCCCATAACTGCCCTGTTCAATCTTCTTTAAAGCTTTATTAACGTTATATAAAGAAAGTTCTAGAGTTTTTTCTAAAGATAAATTTTTCTCAAAAGTAGCCACTTCAGCAGCGTTTTCATCATCCTTGTCACCAAAATCCACAAATTTAGCATCATAATCATTTTCCGCCACTTGTACAGCATCGGTTTTTAACTCCTGAATAATTTCTGACTGGCGCTTTTCCAGGGCTTTTTTCCTTTCCTCAATAAATTTAGCGTCCATTTTCATAAATTTAACTTAATATTGACTAGTATATAATAGCAGAAAAATAATAGCAAATCAAGATGTTAGCACATTTTCAAAGTAAATGAAAAGGCGCATCCCTGACCCCTAAATTAAAAATTTTATATAGGTGGGCATGCGCCCTTGTCTCTTCGGATCACTTGGCAATAACTTTTTGTAAGTTATCTAGAAATTGGCACAAGATTTTGGTCCAAAAAAACATTTTTTTGCTCTTTTCTGACTCAAAGAGCGACCATTTTACCATTTTTGGAGAATCTCTTTTACAGAGGTAAAAAGGATACTCCTTTTTTTGTTTTTGTTTTTGTTTTTCCTGGACGAAACCGTCAGGTAGTTTCAAATAAAAACAGTAAAATGGAGAGAGTTAAACACTAAAAATTAATTAATGCTCAATTCCCTAAAAATTTAAGGTACTTATACTATGTTTTAAGTATATCATATAAAATCAAAAAAGTCAACGTCTAATCTTGGCTAATTTTAGATAAAAAATACACTATTTTCAAATATCCTTGACAGGATAGTTTAAAATGTTTTCAAATTATTCACAAGTTATCCACACAGCATCCGCCAGGTGGAGCTTTATAATTAGGATTTTAACAAAAATCTAAAAACACCACTGAAGACCAGTAATAGCTGAATTATAGTAAGAAAAGATATCTAAAGACTGTAAATTATTTTCTTCTAAATAAGCTTTAATTGGAATATCTGGTAATTTATCAGTTGGCCAAAAAATAAAATCCCTGACTCTATAACTGCTATTATCCAGACAATCAGCCCATAGATTATTAATTTTTTTATCACTAGTTATTAAATCCTCTATTAAATACTGACGATTACTTAAATAATAATAATTTTCTAGTTGGATACCAAACAAACCGTCTATTTGCCAGTATTTTTGATCGGCAAATTCATGCTCTACTATAGTTTGCTCCTGACTGGCTATTAATTCAGTATAGGCCGTACCATCAGGTAAAACTTTATTAATTTCCTGCACTTCAAAACTATCTGCTAAATCCAAAGTTTTCTGTTGATAATCTTCTTGATTGATCATTAACCAGCCATCATCATCTTGAAAAATAATATTATCCCCTAAAAAATATTGACTAATCTTTTGATTGCTTAAATTATAATAAGGCAAGCCATCATAAATAGGTATTAATAAATTTTTATTTAAAAAATTACTTAAACTTTCTGTAGAGCTGGCATTAAAGCCAATAGCCAAATCAAAATCACTAGGGATTTTAAATAAAACATTCTGCTCAATATCTAACGGCTGATTATTAATTTGAAAAAGATTGACTTTATTCTGTTTTTGACCAACTGACTGAATATTCATAAAAATTTCCGGATTTTCAGAAGAATAAGCTAGAAAAGATGAAAAATTATACAAAAAATCTGGTGGCTGATTTAATTGCCAATAAATATTAATACCTTTACTAAGGTGATTGACTGTAAAATGGCCAATTATTTTTCCCTTGATACTATTTATTAACTCAACTGAATCCGTCAACATCAGAATATTATCACTAGGCTGATAATAAATAACTTCCGGATGCTTTTCATGCCAATTTTTAAAACTTTTAGATGATAATTTAGAAAATTTAACTAAATAATTATCTTCTTCGCTGCCCGCTACTTTAAACCAAATAGCTTCCTGTAGATTATCAAACAGATCGCCAAGATTTTGACGTAAAAAATCGGCTTTTTCCATTGGTAACTGATCGTCAAAAATAATCAGCTGCGGCGGAAGATTATCGGTCAATGACTTCTGACTTGTCCATTCATAGAAAAAAGAAGTATTAAGGGGCAGAAAATCTCTAGCCGATAACTGCGGAGCAACTGACCATAATTTAGTGATAACCAAACAAATAATAAGCACGGCTATCACTAAAATTACTTTGATATCCAAAAATTTGCTTTTCTCTTTAAAAAGTTGGGAAAAATTCACGCTCAATTATGTTTTATCTCTTAAAAAAACGTGGCTTTTTTTATCTCTGCTATCTTTATCAAAATCTTTTTTGTCTCCATCAAAAGCAGGTTTAGGTAATAATTCTTTCATTGATAAACTAATGCGGCCTTTTTCTTTATCTACATCCATCACTTTAACTTTCACCACATCATCAACTTTAATAACATCAGTAACTTTATCAATACGATTTTGAGAAACTTGGGAAATATGAACCATACCATCTTTACCCGGCAATAATTCAACAATAGCACCTATCTCAGTACCTTTATTACGATCAGTAACGATTTTCAATACCTTGCCTTCATAAATTTCACCAATAGCAATATCTTTAACAATATTTTCTATCCACTCTCTAGCTTTTTTAGCGCTTTCACCATCAGTTGAAGTAATCATTACTAATCCATCCTGTTCAATATCAATAGCCACATTACATTCACTGATAATTTCATTAATAATCTTGCCACCAGAACCGATAACTTCTCTGATTTTATCAGGATCAATCCTCATAGTATCAATTCTTGGGGCATAGGGTGATAATTCTGGACGAGGACTGACAATGGCCTGCTGCATTACTGCTAAAATTTTTTCTCTGGCTATTTTAGCTTTAGTTAAAGTCTCTTGCGCTATTTGATAACTAATACCGCCCAGTTTAATATCCAATTGAATAGCCGTAATGCCATCTTTAGTGCCTGCCACTTTAAAATCCATGTGCCCTGAATGATCTTCAATGCCTTGAATATCAGTTAAAATCTCATATTTTTTAGCATCATGGTCATCAACCACTAAGCCCATAGCCACGCCAGCCACTGCCGCTTTAATAGGCACACCAGCATCCATTAATGATAAGGTGGAACCACAAATTGAGGCCTGAGAAGAAGACCCATTGGAACCCAGCACTTCTGAAACAACCCTAATAGTATAAGGAAATTCTTCGTCATTAGGCAAAACAGGCATCAAAGCTTTTTCGGCCAAAGCTCCATGTCCAATCTCTCGTCTACCTGGCCCGCGTAATGGTTTGACTTCACCAACTGAATATCCAGGGAAATTATAATGATGCATGTATTTCTTAGTGCCTGATTCTTCCATGGTGTCTAAAGTCTGTTCGTCTCCAGGCGAACCTAAAGTAACAATAGATAGAACTTGCGTTTCACCTCGAGAAAACAAACCACTGCCATGAGTACGGGGTAAAATTCCAACTTCAGCTGACAAGGGTCGAATTTCATCAAAGGATCTTTGATCAGGTCGTTGTTTTTTATTTAAAACTAACTCTTTAAAAACTTTCTCTAAAGTTTCATCTATCATCGTTAATCCCATAGCCCTCATATCTTTAGAAACTTCATTATCTTCTTTTAAGACTTCATTAATTTTGTTTTTTAGATCATCAATAGCTGTTTTCATTTTAGATTTATCTGGCTGAAAACATGAAGATAGATCATACTTACCTAAAACAGCATCTACTTTAATTTTAACTTCTTGGCGTAGTTTATTTTTACCTTCATCTATCTCTAGCTGAATTTTTGGCAAGCCAACTTTTTTAATAATATCTTCAATAAAAGGCAACAATTTTTTAATATGCTTATTACCAAATTCAAAAGCGGTAAACATATCATTTTCGCTGATTTCCTTAGCACCGGCTTCAATCATGACAATATTATCTGCTGAACCTGCTAAAAATAAATCTAAATCACTTTTTTGTTTAGCTTCGACGCTAGGATTAACTACCCATTCGTTATTAATTCGACCGATTCGTACACCAGCGATGGGACCATTCCAAGCAATAGGAGAGATGCCTAAGGCAATAGAAGCGGCAATCATAGCGGGGACATCAGGATCATTAATGCCATCATAAGATAAAACAGTAACAACCACCTGGACATCATTGCGTTCAACTTCTTTAAATAAAGGTCTAATTGAGCGGTCAATTAAACGGGCGGTCAAAACTGCCTCATCAGTAGCTCGCCCCTCTCTCTTAATAAAACGAGAACCTTTAATTTTTCCGGCAGCATATAATCTTTCCTCATAATCCACCATTAGCGGAAAATAATCTATGCCCTCGCGAGGTTCTGGAGAAGTAACGGCCGTAGCCAAAACTACTGTCTCGCCGTAACTAACAGTGCAGGCTCCATGAGCCTGTTTAGCTAATTTACCGACTTCTACTGTTAATTTTGTGCCGGCAATTTCCGTATTAAATTTTTTGACTGACATATATCAGCTCCTTTCTCAACACTTAGCTGGAGTTGATAGAGCAAACTTTAGACTGTTAATCCATATCTCTCATATTAATAATCTAATGCCTGCTTACCAACTGCCGAGTGTCTTATTTAATTATTTATTTTTAATAAAACCATATGCCAAGGGCATAGGGTTTTATTAATATTATGATTTCACTTCTTCTTCAGGAATTTCTTCCAAAACTTCTTCCTTAATATTAGTTAATTCTTTTTTCTTTATCTTTAGTTTTAAAACTTTGACTAATTTACTAAATCTTTTTTCATCTTCCCTCTCTAAATAACGCAATAAACGATGACGAAGAGAAACTTTAGCTAATAGGCCACGGCGAGAGGAGAAATCCTTTTTATTCTCCTTTAAATGTTTGGTTAATTCTTTAATCTCTTCCGTTAAAATGGCAATTTGTACTTCGGAAGAGCCAGTGTCATTTTTATGAGTCTTAAATTTCTCAATGATTTTTTGCTTTTTTTTCTTGTCTAACATAAATTTTTTCTGCCTAAATCCGAGCTAAATCTCTAGTTAGAATGGTCAGATTTAACCAAGAATTAGAACAATTAGTTAATAAATGTATCTCTAAACTAACACTTTTAAAGAAAGAAGTCAACCCATTATTTTTACAAAAAAACTATAAATTGCTAAAATTAAGCTATGAAGTCTCATTTATTAATAACTAAATATCAGCAATATTTAAAATCTTTAAATCTCAAGCCATCAACTATTCAAAATTATATCTGGCATCTTGGCCAATTTTTCAATTGGCTTAGTCAAAAAAAAATAACCAACCAAAATTTAAAAAGCTATCACGACTATTTAATAAAAAATTATACTAAGATTTCGACTATTAATTTGCGTCTGATTATTCTAAACAACTATTTAAATTTTATTAATCATCATTTTCAATTTGATCTATTATCCTCCCAATTATCTACCGCTAAGATCCTTACTGATCAACAACTACAAAGATTTCTAGCGGCACCTTTAAAAGATAAAAAAATGATCGGATTGCGAAACAAAGCTTTATTAGAATTACTCTATGCTACCGGACTCAAAGTTGGACAGATTATAAAATTAGAAAAAAAGCATTTAGATAATATTAAAAATGAAATAATTTTAGATAATCATACTCATCTAAATATTAAATCAATGACTTGGTTTTATTTAAATAAATATTTAGAGGCTCGCAAGGATAATAGCCAGTGGATTTTTATTAATTTAGATAGAGCCAATAAATCTGAAGATAAGCAATTATCTATTCGATCAGTAGAAAGAATTTTAGAAAAATATGGGCGGCAATTAACTCCCCCACTACAAGTTAATCCGCAAATCTTACGCAATACGCTGGCTTATCAACTCAAATCACATGGCCTTGAAACAATAGATCTTAAACAAGCCCTTCATTTTAAAACAACAAGCGGCGCCGAAAATTATTACAAAAGAATTTAAAAAAATAATCCCTCACTAAAAGATGAGGGATTACATTTATAGTCTTGTTTGTAGTGAGACCACCGCCTCTCTTACCCGGTTACCGACTAATTTTCTAGTGATACCATTATGTGAATGAGTATATAAATCACTAAAATCAACCGGTTGACCGATCACTATTTTACCTCTAACTCCTCGCTTAATTCTAAGAAAATTAAAGCCAACATCTATCGGCATGAGTGGCTGGACATTGCTAAGTAAAATAGGAACAATATACTTTGGTTGAGCCGACAAAATTGTCTTAACCACCCCTGTTTTACACTCTCCTATCTTACCGTTTCTTGTCCTAGTCCCTTCAAAGAAAAGAAGTAAATTGCTCTTAGTGACTGCCTGACGAAATCTTTCAATTTGCTTCTGCATCACACCCCTATTTCTGGTCTGCCGAGTAACCGGAATATTCTTAAGAAGAGCAAAAATATGCCGGCCAATAGGATGCTTAAAAAAATTATTCCCATCAGGAGCATTCCAAGGAATTCGACGCGGAAAAAATAATATTTCTCTCCAAGTTAAAACAGCAATCCCAATCAAAAAAGAATCAACCAAGGTCTCGTGACTGGCTAAATACAATATCCCTGTGGTATGCAGTAAATTTTCCCGACCGATTATTTCTATTTTGTTTCTAAATCGAAAAATATAATGTGCCAAGAGCCAACCGAGAAACAACGCCACGTAGCTCAAGATTGCCTGCATAATGCTAGCTAATTTCTTCATGGCCACGCATCTCCTAATCGTTATAAATTTATTGTAAAGATCTAATTCATCAGCAACTTAACATATTTTGATTTATCTGTCTATAGATTCTTATAACAATCACTAATCATCTCTTCTGGAAAATTATAGGGCTGCATCTGAGTACAGGAAATGCCGCCATTGCCGTCAAAAACTAATTGCCATTGGCCAGCTACTTTAGCAGCCAAAAATATGCCCCCCTCTGGTGGTCCAGGTAAATTTTCATCCAAAAAACTAACCATCCCTCGAGCATGAGTAGCTGTCTCCTGAGCGATTTCTAATTCTATAGCTAAAATTTTAGTGCTATACTTTTCAGCCAAAAGTTTTTTAATGGCCTCTGTAGTAGACAATTGAAAATCCAATGAAACATCTACATAGCCACACTTAATTTCTGTAAAATTTTTATCAGTTGCTATCTCCTCGCCAAAAGCCCCAAAACCACTGGAATTAATCACCAGACAAACAAAGCGACCTTTTTTATAGCCCGTTGCTCCAGCTACCGTACCGGCCGATACATTATACATATCTATCTCAAATCCTTTATTCTTGAAAAATAAGCCCACTTGACCCTGATCTTCGTTTGACAAATCATCAGCCAAGATACTTTGCCCGTCAATAGTAACTTTTTCTCTTGAATCTGCTGTCGATAATCTCCAGTCAAACTCTACAGCTGCGGCTTCATAAAAATTTATTTGAGTAGCTTGCTCTAATTCCTCAAAAACTTTGGTGATTTCTGAGTCGCAACGCTCTTCCCAAATACGCAGACATTTTTGGCTGGACTGGCACCAAGTATAGCCAGTCATAAGTAAACAACTCTGTTCGTCAGTCTGTTCACCAATTTTTTGATCTTGTTTCCAAATTATAGAGCCCACTGCCAGCAAAATAATAATCAACCCTAATAAAATTAATCCTTTCTTTGACTTTAACATAAATTATAATTAATAATTATTTATAATTCAATTATATCATTCCATTATACTTATCCACAACTTGCGGAATCAACCAAGATTTGATAAACTGTGAATATGAAAAATTATTCAGACAAACAAACAGCAAACCTTGGCATTATTTTGTCAATTATTTTTTTGTTGTCAAAGAGGCGGCTGTAGTTTGTTTTTAGATAAATTTTGTAAATAAAATATCACAAATAACAGTCGCTAAAAGGCGACTTTTTTGATTTTAAAAAGTTCTTTTAAACGTCTAGCAAGGAGGAGTCATGTCTACTAAACAAACTTCAAAACAACCTGAAGTAAAAAATGGGAGTGTCACACAAACCAAACAGAACGCCCCCGATGACTTAGATCGTGCCATCAAATCAACTGAAAGATTATCCCGGATGAGCAATCTTAATCCGCGTAATCGTTGATTCGTGTTTTGTGTCTAAGCGCGCGGTCGAGCTCAACTCGACCGCGCTTTTTTATTGCTTTTTAATCAAAATACAATTAAAATAGAAATACGAAAATTAAAAATCAACTACATGAAAACTATGAGGAAACAACTACTAACACCTTATGGCAAAACTCTGCCTGCAATACAAGGCCCTTACACTAAAATCTATTTAATCCGGCACTGCCATCCTGATTATTTTACTAAAGAAGAAGTTGGTGATAAAAATATGCCCCTATCTAATTTGGGCAGACAACAGAGAGATTTTCTTAATAAAAAATTAAGACAAATCCATCTGGAGAAAATTTATACCAGTGAATTTTTACGGTCTCATCAAACTGCCGAAGTGTTTGCTAAACAGAAACGTAAAAAAATTTTTGTTGACAAAAGATTAAATGAAATTGACTGGGAAGAATGGTATAAAATTAAATATTTTAATATGTCGCAACAAACCCGTGTTCAGAGTATCAAAAAATACCACCTAATGAATACTCGTTTAAGAAGGTTAAACACAAAAGTACGACGACTAATCGCTGATATTTATAAACATAACAAAGGTAAAAGTGTCGGTCTCTTCTGCCATGGTAATTTAATTAGGGCTATACTAACAAGTATACTGAATACTGATGTTATTGGTTTTTTGTCCCTGGAAATTTACCAATCTTCAGTCACGAAATTGGTAATTGATAAAAACGGTTATATTAAAATAAATTATATTAATAACATCAGCCACTTGCCTCATAAGCCAAATGAAGATTTATTCTTAGCTGCCTTAAATCAATAGATTATAATTAATCTAAATATATGCTTTTCTATGACCGGCAAGATGCTGGACAAAAATTAGCTGAAAAGCTTATTGAATATAAAAATAATCCTAAGGTGATTATTGTTGGGTTGCCCCGCGGTGGAGTTATTATTGGACATGAAATATCCCAAGTTTTAAAAACACCGCTGGATATTGTGGTGCCTCGAAAAATCGGAGCACCGGATAATCCTGAACTTGCTATTGGAGCGATTACTGAAAAAGGTCAGGGTATTTTTAATGAACATATTATTCAAGCTTATAACATCTCTCTAGATTATATAGATCAAGAGACTGTTAAAGAGCAACAAGAAGCTCGGCGTCGATTAAAAATCTATCGAGGAAACAAAAAACCACTTGATCTGGAAAACAAAATTGTAATTATTGTTGATGACGGTATTGCGACCGGCTCTACCATGCAAGCTGCTATTGCCTCTATAAAAAATAAACGACCGCGAAAAATTATTGTGGCCGTACCGGTTCTGGCTCAAGACAGTATCCCTAAAATAGAAGAAATAGTTGATGAATTAATCTACCTCAAAGCGCCTCCTCTTTTTATGGCCGTCGGAAATTTCTATGATTTGTTTGCCCAAGTTGAAGATCAAGAAGTAATCAATATAATAAAAAAACACTCTAGCTAGAGTGTTTTTAAAATTAATCAAATTCTCTGGTAAAGCCCTATCAACTCGGCCTGATCTATAATATGTGCTTGCATAACTGCTAACAAATCAGCTTTGGTGGATCCGGCTGGCAAATCTAAGGTTGTTTTTAAAGCATAAAGTTTAAAAAAGTAGCGATGCTCTCTGTCCGGGGGACAAGGGCTGACATAATCTGTTCGTCCGCTGGTGTTGAGTCCGACTAGGCCTGGTGGTGTTGAATTTTCAGTAATATTTTTTGTTTCTGGCGGAATATTCCAAATCAGCCAATGATCCCACCTGCCGTCCTCTCGAATATATTTAGGAACATCAGGGTCTTCCATTATTAAGACCAAACTCTTAGTACCAACTGGCACTTCTAAAAACTCTAAAGGAGGATTAATATTTTCTCCGTCGCAGGTATATTGACGAGGAATGGACTGATTATTCCCAAAAGCGGGACTAGTAATTTTCATAATTTGAAATTAATATTTATATTTTATATCATACCACGCTTTTTATTTAAAAACAAAACCGCCCCTTTCATTGAGGCGATTTTATAATTTCTCTCAATACTAGTAAACTTGAAATAATAAGAACACGCCAACCAAAATTGCAACTAACCCGCCAATAACATAGATGTTCTTGTTGTTCATTGTTTTAACAATGGCATTCATGGTAGATTTTGGCATCCAAAGACGAATAAGGCCTTTGATTAAAGCAAACCAACCAACAAGAGTGACAACCACTCGCCAACTATTGTCCCAAACATTATGATTGAGGACAATTAATAAGCCAAGGATGAAAATAAAAACGCCGTCACTTAACGCAGTCACTGCGTCGTTAATGTAATCTTCCATTGATTTCTGTAATACTTTAGTTTTAAACAACAAGGCTAAGCCCATGACTACGAAATAAAAGCCCATGACTTTACCAAGTAGGATTGATAATTCCATAGTTTTGTTTTTAGTTGATTATTATATATTTAATTAACCCCTGAATATTCATGCTATTAAAACAATACCTACTCTTTTTTTGAAACGCCTGCCTATTATTTACTTCTGCAGCTTGCTAATTTCCCGCTTAATCTCTTTTACTTCTCTAAGAACTTTTTCAGACAATCCGACTGACTGTAGGTCAGCTTGTAAATCGGCTTCATCTCTAAGATCATCTCTTATGCTTAAACGGTTCTGGGCCATCAATAAAAGAATCATTAAAATGATTGCTTCCAAAGAAACAATCATTGTCAGCATGTTAATATCCCATTGCCAAGCTAGCCAAATAATAAACCAAACAACATGAATAACTAAAAAACCCCAAGAGCCAACCCAGGAATTCATCGAATCAATTAAACGAGTCTGGCGCAATCTTCTCATTTCTATTAATCTTCTTCTAGGCATAATAATTTTATTACGTATAATAATTATATCATTTTTAGATAAATAAAAAAACTCCTACCTAAAATAAAAAGCAGTCTAGTAAAAATAGCTTTTTGATTTTTAAAAAAATATTAATTATTAGGCGCTAAAATAAACACCAGAAAAGCCATCAATACCCCAAAGGCCAAACCCAATAATAATAAAACTATTAAAAAATTTTTAGCAGCAGCTTTCTGTAAAGCCGTTAGTTCTTTTTTCCTATTCTCCCGATTTTTCTTCTTTTGCACTAATAAAGGAATAGATATGGCGATCCAAATTGGTATTAGCGGAAAAAAACTATCGTCGGTTTTGCCTCCGGCTTGAATTCTTTTTTCATTAAAAACAATAAAACCGATCACTAATAAAATCACTCCCGCCGCTATAATAATCAATCGCCGCCGCTGATTATTTGGAGTTTCTTTTTTGTCCTCTGGAAGATTACTTTTTTCTAGATTATAATCTTCATAATTTCTTTTCATGCTTTTGTCTTAAAAGGGAGAGGTTTTATGTTTAATAATTTTATTTTACTAACGACCATTCCTTCAAAGCAATTTGGTATGAATCGACCGTGCCGATATCTCTAAGATATTCCTTAATCTCATAGCCATACATCTTGCCGAGAAGCGAAGGCAAGATGTGATAACCAAAATCAAAGATTGAATTGGGTTGATTATTTTGATGCTTTAATAAATAATCAAAAAGTGCTGGCGAAGCAATATAAATACCCCCGTTAGCCAAATTTCCCATGGGCAATGGCGGTTTTTCTATAAAATCCTTTATCTTCCCTTTGGTGTCTAGAATAGCGATACCACAAGATCGAGGATCCGATGCTCTAAATAATCCCATAGTAACCCCCCCCCCCCCCGAATTCTGCATCCACGATGGAATTCAATCATATTTGATAGATTTATATTAGTAAGATTATCGGCATAGGCAATAATAAAATCATCATTATCAATGATAAAATCCCGCTGGGCTGCAACCGTGCCAGCGCTACCAAGTAACCGTGGTTCATAGACAGTAGTAATAGTTACCTTTGCCTGCGATTTTATATGTTTAACAAAGGATTCTACTTTTTCTGCCTGATGATGAGTATTTACCAAAACATCAGTTATACCATGGCTCTCCAACAGATTAATCCATATTTCAAGTAAAGGTTTACCATTGATTGGCATCAGACATTTTGGAACAGTATCTGTATATGGTTTAAGCCGAGTGCCCTCTCCTGCAGCAAGTAAAAAAGCTTTCATGACAATAAAATAATTTTCTTCATAATTTATGTTTAATAAGCTAGTCTTATTATATCAAAAAACCCCTCAACTATGAAGCAATAGAGTTGACAAAATTATGATTATATGACATTATTAATTACTTTGTACAATACAACTAAACATAATCTATTTTATTAAAGAGGAGTCCCAATGGAAACATGGGAACGAGAACGTATATTTTATACATTGCTACTTAAAGCAACAAAAACAGACACTGACAATTATACTGGAAAGGTGGAGCTTAAAAAACACCCTTTTGGCTTACCTCGTCTTGAAAAAAAATTCGATCCTAATGCGAGAAGTTTGGATCAAATTTTCTTTGTCGGACAACCTCAAATCACTAACATTGATAATGCCTTAGAAGAAATAATAAAGCTCCTAACCTATTTTATCACCTTAGATTACGATGACACAAATCTTCGTTTAAGGATTATTGCTACCGATGCATCAAAAGATAATCAAAATCAACATCGCATATTCTATGAGTTGGCTACGGCCATGGAAACCATAATAATTGGTGGCTGCACTGATTATAGTGGCGGCGGTAAAACAGGCAAAGAGCAAATGGATAGGGTTTTTGGACTTCTTAAAGACATCTATCAAACTGAAATTGAATCAACTACTATCACATATGTGGAGGCCACTTCCGCTATCAGCGCTCTTGAAAAAGAAATTCACGAATATAATAATGGATAATGACTTAAGCGCTTGTTTTGCAACAAGCGCTTTGTATTTATTTTTTTAAAATCAAAAACCCCTAAACTATAAAAGTGCAGAGGTTTTGATATTATATTTTACTCAGCCGAAACATTAATCTGTACTAGTAAGCTGGCTGTCTGCTCACCGCTGCTAAAATATAAAGTAGCGGCTTCCTGATGAGTAGTAAAATCTGTAATATTACAATTAAAGCTAACCGGCACCGGACCAAATGATCCACTTGGAGCGATATTCAGCCATTGTGGTATGCCTTCAACATTCCAAGTTCCTCCGGCTGGTCCGCTAATAGAGAATCCGTCAAATGGATCTGGACAAGAACTGACTCCAATCACATGTTTTTTGACTAAGCTGCTAGGATTCAAAACTAATTCTTCACCATCATCACCGGGATCTTCAGGATCAACTAAGGGCTCATCTTGCACTAAAATACATAAATTCTTTCCATCGGCACCATCCTTGCCAAGAGTAACAGCATTGCCTTCTTTGCCTCCTTTACCGGGCAAACAACCGTCTCCACCGTCACCGCCGTCTCCACCAATTTCATTTTTAACAATCCCGTCATTACCGCGAGTGGTCTTACCAGTCCCGCCGGTTCCAGCTGTAGCTGCCGCCTCACCGCCGTTACCGCCTTTGCCTCCATCATCTTTTGGATCACAGTCTCCACCGTCACCGCCACGACCGGCAATAGCTTCAGCATCACCACCGTTACCGCCAGTTGATTCAGCAGTCCGTGAGGTAGCGGCTCCGCCGTTACCAGCATTAGCACTGGCCTTGCCTCCTTCTCCGCCATTACTCTTACATCCTTTACCATCGCCACCGCGACCGGCCTCAGCCAGAGCATCGCCACCGCGACCAGCAACAATTTTAGCAATAGTCACATTATCAAGTCCGCTGACCTCACCGGTTACTTTAGCTCCTTTCTTATTAGCCGCGCCCTGACCTCCCTGAGCAATAGCATTACCGCCTTTTTCTCCAGGATTCTTACCATCTTTACCATGAGCAATGGCCTTCCCGCCGGCTCCGCCGGCTCCTGGGAAAATATCAAAAGCACCAACAATTTGAAATCTATTGCTACCGGTTATTTTAAAATTACCGGCCTCGGCTCCCTGACCACCCATGGCTTGGCCAGGATCACAATCTTTATCTGTTTCCGCATTACCACCAAATCCACCGCTCCCTAAATGCAGACTAAAATTATTAATTGTCACGCTCGGCGCTTGAATATTTAAACGAAAAGCGTTTTGCCCATCATCACCTTTAACATCACAAGCATTCTTATCTTCTGCGCCGGGGCGTCCGTCAGGACCAAAAAGAATCAAGTCAGCTATATTCATATTTCGGCCACCAAAATTATAAGCAATAATAATTTTTTTAATTCCTTCTGGTGGAGTAGGCATATCAATCACTCCAGGGGGATTATTGACCGGCCTTCCTACCACCCATAAACCGCCTATCTTTACTGTATCAGCCACATCATTACCAGCAATATCTTTAGCTGCTTCTTCGGCTTGAACCGAAGGGATAATTACATTTTTAAACTTTTCTGCTAAATTGTTTTGATTAACATAAATATTAGGATAAAGAACTTGGGCTTGTTTGTTGTTGCTAAACGCCACTTGTCCTGGCGCTAGATCAATGGGTATCATTGGCCCTATGCGCAAACCTTCACCACTGTCTTCGCCGGCATCATTGTATAACTGATCAATTGCCTCCTGAGTGCTGGCTAATTTATTTTCATCATCTACCAGCTGCAGATGACCATTAGTTTGAACCACCGCGCTAGAATTAAATTCCACTTCCCCTTTGGCCACGATATTAATACCATTTCCAAGGTTATCCTCTGAAACGCCATCATCAAGGGCACAAGTGAGTTTACCATTAACTGTTAATTTACCTTCAACTGTTAATAACAATGGACCGTCGTCGCATTTAAGTTCTCCATCTATCACTGTATCTCCTTTAACAGTAATTGTTGGCCCATCTTTAAAGACGACTGTCTGGCCGACAGGAACATTAAAAATCTCTAATTCCGTGCTGGAATTATAGATAATTTCAGAGGTTTTAAACTGCCACCAAAAAATAGCGGCTACAATAATTACTAAAGCAACAAACCAGCCAATACGTTTGTTGGGTTTTTTATTATTTTCCATAATTTTATGAGTTAATTCTTAATTAAAATTACCTTATCACACAAGCATAAAACTAACAAGATTTATTTTTTATTTAATAAATAAAGTTTATTCATTAAACATTCTCTACTAATAAACTATAAAGTTATCTTCCACAATCCGTGAATATTACAGTAAGTCCTTAACTCTTTAATATGAGAACGGGTATGAAATTCAACTTCCGGCTTTTCACCGGGTTTCAAAAACTTCTTGCCTCTCTTACCATCGGCTGTGATAATCTCAATCCATTCAATATAATGTTCCGGTTCCATCGGGTGAATAGTTTCACCAATTTGCACCTGCAGCCCGTCTCCTCCATGGCAGACTTGGGCTGACAATTTTTTGGCAAAAGGTAGATGTTTTTCTCGACCTTCTTCTTTAGCTTTTTCCTTAATCAAAATCATGGCCTGACCACAACAGGTCAGTTGACCAGAGCTAGCATGTAAAACCTCCACTACATTACCACAAACTTCGCATTTATAAATTTGATTTTGTTGAGTCATTTATTTGTTATTAGTAATTATCTGTCTTTATTATATCAAATGACCTTCAAGCGTCAAAGTAAAAATTTTCTAATCAAAAAACCCCTGCGCTATAAAGGATTGGGGTTTGATGATCTATAAGAAATCTAACACTTTTTCTTTTTGTGGCAACAGCAACCGAAAAGAGATCCTAAGACAATTAAAGCGGCTAAAACAGTATTCACAATATTAGCCCATGATGGCGCAGTCCAGATAAAAACAATGATCAAAATGGCGGCAAGAGCTCCACAATAGCAAGTTTGTTTGTCTGCACATGATTTTTTTTGTTCTTCTTCCATAATTTTAAAATTAACCACCGCAAAGCGGGGTCCCGCCAAAGGCGGGATAATCTTGTTTAAATTATATTAAAAATAATTGAGCTGCCAAATACTCAAATTTAAAAGTAGGGCAAAACTAACCCACAAAAAATACGGAATCAAAAGATACATAGCTGATTTTCTAATTTTATAAAATAAATCCAGCAGCCAGGCAATCATCATCCAGAGTATCACAATGTCAATAAAAGCTATTTGGGAATTCTGCCAGCCAAAAAAGATAATAGACCAGCCGGCGTTTAAAAATAAATGGACAATAAAAACAATAAGGGCTAATTTAATCTGTTCCCTCTTCTGGCCTGATTGCCAGATCAAGTAGAAAGCAATGCCTATTAAAATATAAAGAATTGTCCAGGTCGGCGCAAAAATCCAATTGGGCGGATTAAAAAACGGCTTATCAAGACCGGCATACCAGGTGTCAATAGCCGGCCGAGTAAATAAAGAACCGATCAGGCCTGCTAACAGACAGATAAAAATTGAAGAAAATAATTTAAAATAATTATTTTTCATTCTTTTGACTGTCTTTATTATAACAAAAAGATGAAATTAAAACGATAGAGCTCCTCCTTAAAACCAAACCTCCATTTAGTGCCCATGGGGCAGAATCTGTCCGGCGATATACATAATAGCCACACCAGCCAGAAGCCAAAGCGAATGATAGAATATCCGCTTGGGATTATCCTCATGGTGTAATTCAGGAATCAAGTCGGCCGTCGCCAAATAAATAAAATTTCCAGCCGCAAAAGCGATCATCAAAGGAATAATATTGGCAAAATTGGTACCAAAATTATAAAACATAACTGCTCCAACTACTGCCACTAAAGCCGTACCTAAATTATATAAGATGGCTTTGGTTTTACTTAAACCAGCATAAAGCAAAACTCCAAAATCAGAAATCTCTTGGGGAATCTCATGCAAGATCACGGCCAAGGTGACTACCAATCCGGCGTGAAAGTCCAAAATAAAAGCCGAGGCAATCAAAGCACCATCGACAAAATTATGAATACCATCGCCGATCAAATTAATCATGGCTAAATTTTTTTTATTTTCCGCGCAGGGCTTACCGTGTTCAGCGCAATGACAATGATGCCAATGAAAAACTCTTTCCAATAAAAAGAAAAAAACAATACTAATCAGCACCGTGGCAAAAATAACATGCAGATCAAACATCTCGTCTTCAATTGCTTCCGGCAGTAAATCTAAAAAGGCCACTGTCAATAAAGCACCCGCCGCTAAGCTAATCAAAACTTTGAGAAAATTTTGTTTATTGTTTTTCTTAAAAATAACTAATATCCCAGTTAGAGATATTAAACTAACTAAAATTGTGGCTAAAATAATGCTAGTCAACATGCTTTATAATTTAATATTTAATGATTATATTATAGCAAAAAAATCCTTCTTAAGAAATTATTATAAAAAACACTATTTAGAGGTGTAATTTCTAATGGGGTTGACAAAATTATAAAAATATGCTATCATTATTTATTAAATTATAACTGTCCTTTAACTTCAAAATAGGGATGGTGGGTACCCATTTCTTTAGACAATCTGTCTATACTCTAATTGGCACATAATTAGTTAATAATCTTTGCTTCCTAGCATATATAGCTGGAGGCATTTTTAGTTTACTATGTATTCTAAGGTTATT
>Ga0210057_1001741_pt1 | contig 32420 bp, 30 predicted proteins | sample CryGeyCG2114_010_2_FD_183968 | JGI IMG/M metagenome (GOLD analysis project Ga0210057, IMG submission 183968) | Groundwater microbial communities from aquifer - Crystal Geyser CG10_big_fil_rev_8/21/14_0.10 (SPAdes) (version 2) | ecosystem: Environmental > Aquatic > Deep subsurface > Groundwater ... | reverse complement strand
TGGCAGGTTTTATAATAAAGAGAGGCATTAACCATATGGCTAAGCCTCTCGTGAGAGGCGTTATAATATGACACATAGTCATACACTCGTATTCTCTCTCATGATATTACAATCGTATCAAATAATATTATGTTGTCAATGGACGAATTGAGGTAAAAATGGAACTAATCAGAAATTTTTCAAAACTTGGAAAAAATGATGCGGGGATTGCCGGAGGCAAGGGGGCGAGTCTGGGTGAGATGACGGCCGCGGGCATTCCGGTACCACCGGGCTTTGTCGTCTTGGCGGAATCTTTCGAGCGGTTTTTGACTGAAAATGGCATCGGGGCTGACATTGACTCGATCCTGTCCAAGGTCAATCATAAGGATACCAATTCGGTTGACGGCGCATCGGCGGAGATACAAAGCATAATATTAAATTCGAAAATGCCGGCTGATATCGAGACGGAAATTCTGAAGTATTTTGCTGAATTAAACACAGAGTATGTTGCTGTCCGCTCGAGCGCGACGGCGGAAGACGGTAGCAATGATTCGTGGGCGGGCGAGCTGGAGAGCTACTTAAATACGACCGAAGAAAATTTGCTGGAAAATGTCAAAAACTGCTGGGCCTCACTCTTCACCCCGCGAGCAATTTTTTATCGCATCGAAAAAGAGATGCATGCGGAAAAAGTCTCGGTCGCTGTCGTCGTTCAGAAAATGATCGAGTCAGAAGTCTCAGGCATTTGCTTCACCGTCCACCCGGTGACTGAGGATCACAATCAGATGGTTCTGGAAGCCGGCTGGGGGCTGGGAGAGGCGATTGTCGGCGGCCTGATCACACCGGATAATTATGTTGTCGACAAAGCCGGAATGACGATTACAGACTGTTATATTTCGGAGCAATTGATTAAGATAACAAGAGACAAGAAACAAGATACAAACAAGATACAAAATTCAAATGTCCAAATTCAAGTCGAAGAAAAACTGCGAGAAATTCAGAAACTGAGCGGCGATAAAATCATCGAACTGGCAAAAATCTGCCTGCAGATAGAAAAACACTATGGCTTCCCCTGCGACATCGAATGGGCGTATGAAAAGGGTAAATTCTACATCGTCCAGAGCAGACCGATAACGACGTTGAGTAAATAAAAATGACCAAAGAAGAAATTGAACATTATCTTAAAAATACTGAGCTAGATGTCCAGCGTGCGAACGCATCCTTTTTATTTGTTGAAACAGTCTACAGTTCGTACGTAGAATCTGATGCGGTTCACGGAATTTTGTTTAGTCCTGTCTTTTGTTACTTCTCAGGAGAGAGAAAGGGAGATTTTTATCAATTCTGTGCGAAAAATATTTTTTCTTCAGTTGCAAAGAAAATTTACGAAGATTACACAAAGAATCCCGAGAGCCTAGATCAGAAAATTTCTGAACACATTAAAATCGAACAACAGATAGAGAATATTTGGATTGGTTATCTGTCCAAACGTCAAACCTTAAATCGAGAAAAATTCAGCCAACTATTCGAAGATTTTGTTCGGTTAATGAAGAAATGGTGGAACTATGCGGCAATTGGCGAAGACAAGGGCTCGATCATCCATGATGTCATCACACCAAAATTTGCCGTTCGACACAGCTTAGATTTTTTCGAAGCAGATCAACTGGTAAATATTTTATCTCACCCAACTACTCAGACAGTTGTGATCGCTGAGAGAAAACATTTTTTAGAAATTTGTCTCGATATTTATCACGACAAAAAAGTGGATCAAAAACTGGACTATTATCTCCAAAAGTATTTTTGGATCAAAAGTGATTTTTACCAGGCGAGAGAAATCTCAAGCCAGAGTGTGCGGATCGAAGCAGAGGAAGAAATTAAAAGTAGAAAAATCACTGAAATTGAGGAGGAATTAAATAATATAGTGAATAATTTTGAACGATTATCTGCACAAAAACAAAATTTGCCAAGTTCTTTTGTATTGACAGCACAGGATGAGTTGGATCTGAGATTCGCGCAGAAGATTATCGAGTGGATGGATGTCCGCAAGACTGGAATGATGAAAATCTTCTATTTTCTCTCAAAAATAATTGAAGATTTATCAGTGAGCGTTGGCATCAATTATGATATTTTAGTCTCGTATTCTGCTGATGAGGTAATAAAGTTGCTCAAGACTAAAGAGAGAATCTCAGACAAGGAGTTGTCAGACAGAACTAGCGGTCTATTTATGGAGTTTGAAAAAAATGAAAACAGAGGGGACTTTTTTGGGCAGGAAGCGTTGGAGTTATTTCAGACTGCGACGGCATATAAAACATCTGATGAAATTCGCGGACAAGTTGCAAGCAAGGGAAGCGAAAGCAAGGTTACTGGGACGGCGAGGATTGTAGTAAATCCGTCCAAAGATGAATTCAATTCAGGCGAGGTGTTAGTCACTTCGATGACACGAGTGGAGTTTGTACCGTTGATGCGCCGGGCAAAAGAGATAATCACAGACGAGGGCGGAATCGCTTCTCATGCGGCGATTATCTCGCGAGAACTTCACAAACCATGTATTATTGGCACCAAGAACGCGACTAAAATATTAAAAGATGACGATCTAGTCGAAGTCGATGCAGATACGGGGATTGTCAGAATTATCAGAAAAGCTTGACCTATTTAGCGAATTTACAATGCTGAATTGATTTATAGATTCAAGACTTGTTCGAAAAATTTATTAGTTTTATAATCCTCTTATGTATGAAAATGAATTAAAAACTACAATAGACGAGTTAACTGAAATTGGAAATAAATGTCGGCGTTTGCGTATTGGATGGATGAAATCAAATCTCTCTGACACGAAGGAGCGACTGTCAAGATTGGAAAAGAAGGTCGCTGTTCTAGGAAAGAAAGTTGCCAAACTTGGCGCCTGATTTTGACTTTTTTTGACTTTTTTGTTAGAGTATTTATGTTCACTAAACATTAAGCCAGCTTGAATAGATTCTGACCCATAAAATGGGTAACAAATCCGTCAAAGTTGGCGGATATTTTGTTTAGACGGGGTAAATTTTGGGAAGAGGGCAGTTAGCTCAGTTGGTACCCCAGCACCAGAGCAAAGCTCAGTGCGGGGCAGGGAGCATCTCATTTATTTACCCTGTACTTCTGGCGGGCGATTAGCTCAATTGGTAGAGCGTCTCGTTTACACCGAGAGGGTTATAGGTTCGAGTCCTATATCGCCCACCACGCTAAGCGTGGTGTAAGCGGCGCTGAGCGCCGCACCAACTATTTAGTTATAAAGTTTGTAAAGTCAGAAAGTTTATAAAGAGCGATCGGAATTAATTTCTTTATAAACTTTAAAAACTTTTTACTTTACAAACTGTCTTGGGCGAATGGCCCGCCTGCAGAAGCTATCGCTTCAGCGATTGCGGGCAGGTGAAATTGGTATTATTTTATGGGCGAGTGGTGAAATTAGTATACACGCAAGATTGAGGTTCTTGTGGCCGCAAGGCTGTGCAGGTGCAATTCCTGTCTCGCCCACCAAAGCCAATCGCAGATTGGCAATAACCAAGAATCAAGAAACAAACATCAAAGAACACCAATTACCAAGAAACCCCACTTCGCTCTATCGAGCTACGCGGGGCAAGCAATAACCAAAACGATTTTGAACACTTGAAAGTTGGAATATTGAATTTTTTTGTATCTTGTATCTTGGTGTTTGATTATTGCGACAAAGGAGCTTATGAATTTAAGTTTTTTACATCAAAGCAGCTATTGGTTGGCAACCAATAGCGATATGAAGGGAATTTACTATACTGTCTATCTGGTATTTTTTAGCCTTCTCTTCATCTTCGGTATCGGTATTTTCATGCTGAGTAAGAGTGATTTACGCAAAGTGTGGCTCAGATATGCGACGCCGTTTACCCTCTTTGGGATTTTGGGTTGGATTTATTTGTTCGCAACACGTGAGGAGCTTCCGGGACTTTCGACTAGATTGACTTTGCTTTTGATTATGTCAGTTTTCCTACTCTGGATTTTGTTTCTTCTCGGCTGGTCGGCCAAAAGAGTGCCGAAAATGATCAAAGAGAAAAAAACTGAGGAAAAATTTAGTAAATATTTGCCCAAAACCGCGAAATACGAAAATAATACGAAACTACGAAAATTAAGATAAATTAATAATTAAGGAAAAACAACCAGAATGACAGAAGAAACGAAAGTTTTGGAGGAGAAGGAAAAAATAGAAAAGGTTGAAGAGGTTAAGACATCTAAAGTAAAAACCGGTGTTGATACCATGGAGAGTCTGATCGAAGAAATGGGCGATCGACTTTTGCCATTCGCGGAAGGCGAGATGGTTGAAGCCAAGGTTTTGGCTGTCAGCGGAAATAGGATTTGGGTTGACGTTGCTGGACAATCACTAGGATTTATTCCAGAAAAAGAAATTACCAGTAAGACCGGCTTGAAGCCGAGTGATGTTGTGATGGCGACTGTTATCTCGATGGAGGACGAAGAAGGAAATGTTGTCCTGTCGATGAAACGGGCTGATCGTGAAAAATACTGGATTGAGATGGAAAATGGCTTCAAATCTGGTGAACCAATCAAAGTTAAAATTTCTGACGCAAACAAGGGTGGCTTGATCTCTGATGTCGGTGGAATTCTCGGCTTCTTGCCAGTTTCACAGTTAGCGCCGGCTCATTATCCGCGCGTTACCGGTGGCGACAAGGACGAAATTCTAAACAGATTGCGTCAATATATCGGTGAAGAGTTCAACGTCAAAGTTATCACTTGCGAGAAGGAAACAAACAAAATTATTTTTTCTGAAAAAGCGGTCAAAGCGGCTGAGGTCAAACAAAAGATCGATAAATTCAAAGTTAGTGATGTCGTCTCTGGTAAAATTACCGGTATCGTCGATTTTGGTCTTTTTGTCAGCATCGACCCGGAGATCGAAGCACTGGTTCACATCTCAGAAATATCATGGACACGCGTTTCTGACCTGCACCGCTTATTTAAAGTTGGTGATGAGGTTAAAACGATGGTAATTTCGGTCGAGGACGGTCGGGTTTCACTTTCACTTAAGCGACTTTTGCCTGATCCGTGGGCCAAAGCGGCGGCCAAGTACAAGATTGGCGATATTGTCGAGGGTGAAGTTACAAAAATTACAGCTTTTGGTGCTTTTGTCTCACTTGATCCGGAAATTGATGGTCTTGTTCACATCTCGGAACTATCGAGTGAACGAATTGTCGATCCAAGTCAGATTGTCGAACTGGGCAAAAAATACAAATTCCAGATTATCACAATCGAAACAGACAATCACCGTCTCGGTTTGTCGATGAAGATCGGCAAAAAGGCAAAGGACGAGGACAAAGACGTCGAGGAAAAAAAGCCAAAAGCCAAAGCGAAGAAAGAGGAAAAAGTAGTTGAAGAAGTCACCCCTGAAGTCGTCGAGGTTGAGGAAAAAGCTGAAAAAGCCAAGAAGACCGTAAAAGCAAAGAAAACAGTCAAAAAAGATCCTTCGACTTCGCTCAGGGCAAGAAAGACAAAGATAATTGATGAAGTGATAGCGGAATAAGAAAAATGTCGAAGACCGAATTTCTAATGCCAAATAAAATGTTTAAGTTTAAAATTAAAAAATAAAATTTTGTCCTCAGCGTTCAAGCATTGGGAATTTCATTTGACATTCGGATTTAGAAATTAGGATTTGAGAGGTAATATGAACATTAGGTATTTGGGTGGTGATAAGTTTGAGATCAAGTCCAAGGATTTGACGATAAATTTGTCTGACAAAGTTTCTATCAACGGATTTGTATTTCCTGGCCCCGGTGAATACGAGAAAGCCGGTGTCATCATGAGCGGCATCGATGATGGCTCCAATACCATCTATACGATGACTGTCGAAGATATGGACATTTGCTATCTCGGCCATCTAGCTCATGATCTGTCGGAAGACGAAGGAAAGCAAATCGGCAATGTTGATATCCTTTTCTTGCCACTTGGCGATTCCGATACAGTTCAGGTCAAGGCAGCGACCAAAATTATTTCCAAGATTGATCCAAAGTTGGTGATTCCGATGCTCTATACTGATCTGACTGAGTTCAAGAAGAGCGAAGGCGTGACAGATGGTGAGACAGACCAGCTCAAGATCCGCAAGACTGATTTGCCAGAGACTGAGAGGGAAATAGTGATACTTAAAGCTAGTTTATAAAGTTTGTAAAGTAAAAAGTTTGTAAAGAGATTTCTTTATAAACATTATAAATTTTATAAATTCTCAAACTTTCAAACTTCATGAACTATAACAAATTAAAATCAATTCTGGAGGAGTGCCAGGAGTTTGTTTTGGTTTGTCATGTCGATCCAGATGGTGATGCGATCGGGTCACTCTCGGCGATGGCTGAGATACTCGAATCTTTAGGTAAAAAAGTCTATCGTGTTTGCAAAAATACGGTTCCAACAGTTTTTAGTTTTTTGATTGAAACAGATTTGGTTCAAAACGACTGGCCGACTGATTTGCCAGTCATCGATTCCGAGGTCGCTCAGACTCGAGGAGCTGGCGGATGGGCCATTATCTTGCTCGATAATGGTGATTTTCGTCGGACGGGCTTTCCCGATGAAATCACCAAAGCGAGGAACAGTGCTATTCCGATCATCAATATAGATCATCATCCGAAGAACGATCTTTGGCGGATAGCCAAGATTAACTGTGTCGATGACACAGCCTCGTCGACTGGGGAAATGCTTTATCGGATTTTTGCTGAGTTCGAGTGGACTATTACCAATTCAATTGCGACGGCTCTTCTAGCGGGAGTTTTTTATGATACTGGCAGCTTCCAACACCAAAACACTACGCCAAAGGTTTTGGAAATGACTGGCGATTTGCTGCGTCATGGTGCAAAATTGAAGTTAATTACCCAGAAGATGGTCAATGATCGCTCCATTTCTCTTTTCAAACTCTGGGGCATCGCTCTGAGTCGCCTGACGGTAAACGACAAGTATAATATTTCTTATTCAATTATAACTCGGAATGATTTAATTCAGACTGAAGCCACAGAAGTTGAAATCCTCGGACTGGTGAATTTGCTAAACACAAACGCCGAATCGAGATTGACTTTGTTGCTTTATGAGTCCGAGAATGGTAAAATCAAGGGCAGTTTACGGACAGAAAATAACGATTTGAACATGTCGAAGTTTGCTGCCAGTTTGAACGGCGGCGGCCATAAAAAGGCGGCTGGGTTTTCAATCCAGGGTCTTATTAAACATGATGGTAAAAACTGGAAAATAGAATAACTTATTTAGGTTGTCATTCCTGGCTGTGGCGTGAGACCAGGAATCTTTAAATGAAAAACTATTATGTTTACATTTTGGCAAGTAAGAAAAGCGGAGTACTCTATATTGGAGTGACTGACAACCTCGTTCGTAGAGTTTATGAGCATAAAAATAATTTAATCAAAGGTTTTACAAGTAAATATTTTGTTCATCATTTAATATATTTTGAAGAGACTTGTGATGTAAATAGTGCAATCGCGAGAGAGAAACAGATTAAGCGATGGAAACGAGATTGGAAAATAGAATTAATCGAAAAGAACAACCAGGAATGGCAGGATCTATATCCTGAAATTATAAATTAAGATTCCTGCTTTCGCAGGAATGACAGTGCAGTACGGGCAGGTGGTGGAATGGTATACACGCAGCACTTAAAATGCTGTCCCCTAAAGGGATGCGGGTTCGAGTCCCGCCCTGCCTACCAAACTAACGTGAAGGTTCGCGTTTTTTTATTTGTTTTTTTTTGGTACTATGAAAGTAAGTTGAATTTCTAATCATAGGAGAAATGATGAAAACAAAAAAGAAAGAAATTTGTTGTCCGAAATTTGATCCAAAAACGTATGATGAGAAAGAAGTTGCTTGGGATAATAAGTTGTTTGTAACAGATGATGTTAGAGCAATTATGCACGTCCCCATAAACATGGGTTCGGTTATAACGCGGGTGTCCAAGAAAATTGATCAGGCTGGAGCAGCGGCGACCGGCGAAGATTTTTTAATGTTGTCTCTGGAAGAAAGTCCGTGGAAGAGCACTCAGTTTCTAGCTGTGTCCAAGGAGGTTGAGGGCATGAAAAATGTGAAACTATCAGGAAAATTTTTAACTAAAGTTTTCGAGGGTGATTACAAGGAAGCCAAAAATTGGTATCGTGAGATGCAAAATTATGTCAAAGGTAAAGGTAAAGAGGTTAAAAAACTTTATTTCTACTATACGACCTGTCCAAAATGTGCTAAAGTTTATGGTAAGAATTACGTAGTTTTGTTCGCACAGGTTTGAAATTTAGTTGTCATCCTGAACTTGATTCAGTGTTTGCCCCGTACTTGATACGGGGATCCAGTCAAATTATTTAGATTCCGGATCAAGTCCGGAATGACACACACAGTAAATGGCAAATAAAAAAAGAAAAAATATTCTAACGGTACTTATTCTTCTACTGACGGTCGCCGGTTCGATCTATTTTTATTTACCAAAAATGTTGGCTGATGAGGTCTATCCACTTGAATACGCTGACCTGATCAAAGCGAACGCGACAAAGTACAGCGTCGATCCAGCGCTTGTTTGCGGCGTCATCTTTCAAGAGAGTCGATTTGATCCAAATGCTCGATCTAGCACAGGCGCTAGAGGCTTGATGCAAATGATCACGACGACAGCGCAGACAATGGCAGAGGAAACTGGTTATCCATCAAAATTTAATCTTTATGATCCAACAACATCGATTGAATTTGGCACGGCGCATTTACGCGATTTGTTGGTGAGATATGATGGTAATATAGATTATGCCCTAGCGGCTTACAATCTTGGTGGAGGTGGAGCAGATGCCTTGCTTCGAAGTCGTGGTAGTCAAGCTGTCAGTTCGCTCCGATACGTCGTCAACGCTAAGCACTACCAGACCGTCTACGCCACGATGTATGCTACTGAGCTTGGCTTAAATTCCAGTCCGGTCCAACTGACAGAGGGAGACGTACAGACAAAACAGGCCGAGGTACGAGGGTATTTCTGGGTGCAGTTATTTCAAAATATTTTTCATTTCTGAGAAAGTAACAGAGTGACGGAGAGGCAGAGTGCCGGAGTGTCTTTCCGCTCAGCCCCTTTGTTTCTCTGCCACTCAGACACTAAAAAATGACATCAACTGAATTACGTCAAAAATTTTATAGCTTTTTTGAGGGCAGGGGGCACAAGGTGCTTCCTTCTGCTTCTCTGGTGCCTGACGAGACCGATCCGAGTGTTCTTTTCAACACGGCCGGGATGCAACCACTTGTACCGTATCTAATGGGCAAAGAACACCCACAAGGGAAACGGCTTGCTAGTGCTCAGAAATGTATTCGGACAGATGATATCGATGAAGTTGGCGACAAGGTTCATCACACTTTTTTTGAGATGTTGGGAAATTGGTCACTCGGAGATTATTTCAAGAGTGAGTCGATTGACTGGAGCTGGGAATTTTTGACTCACGAAGAATGGCTTGGATTTGATAAATCCAAGCTTGCCGTTTCAGTTTTCGAAGGTGATGATGATGCGCCGTTTGACCAAGAAGCTTATGACAAGTGGCTGAGTCTCGGTATCAATACGATTAAGATTGCTAAGTTACCAAAAAAGAATAATTGGTGGGGACCAGCTGGAGCAACCGGTCCGTGTGGACCTGATACAGAGATCTTTTATTGGACCGGAGCTGGCGAGGTACCGACCAACTTTCAAGAAACTTGTGACTACCCATCTTGGGTCGAGGTATGGAACAATGTTTTCATGCAATACAACAAGACTATCGATGGTAAATTCGATCTCCTAGAGCAGAAAAATGTTGATACGGGTATGGGGTTTGAGCGCACACTTGCTGTTATAAACGGACTCGATGACAATTATGAAACAGATCTTTTTAAGCCGATAATTGAAAAAATTGAAGAAATTTCTGGCAAGAAATACAAAGATAATCAACATGAATTCCGTATTATCTCTGACCATCTCAAGGCCGCAACATTTGCTATTGGCGACGGCGCAATACCTTCTAACAAAGGGGCGGGCTATATTGTTCGTCGCTTGATACGGCGAGCAATTGTAAAAGCCAAAGAAATTGGGATCGAGGCTAATTTTACAGATCCAGTAGCTAGAAAAATATTTGAGATCTATAAAGACTCCTATGAGTTTCGTGAGGAAAGCACTCTGTCCGAGCTAGAGAAAGAAGAGAATAAATTTCGCAAAACTTTGAAAGAGGGTTTGAGATTGCTCGAGCAAAAAACTGCAATCAGCGGACAAGATCTGTTTGATCTCTACCAATCGTATGGTTTGCCTGTCGAGATTAGCACAGAAGAAGCCAAGCGATCTGGACGAGAAATCAACAATGAAGCAATGGAGCAATATAGTAATCTACTGAAGAAACATCAGGATTTGTCGCGGACTGCTTCGGCGGGGATGTTTAAGGGTGGGCTTGTCGAGGCCGGTGAGATGACGACGAGGTACCACACGGCGACGCATTTGCTTCTGGCGGCTTTGCGCCAGTTGATCAGTCCTGATATTTATCAGAAGGGTTCGAATATTATCGCCGAGAGACTGCGACTTGATTTCAATTACCAAGAAAAACTAACTCCAGAGCAGATCAAATCTCTTGAAGATTTGGTCAATGAAAAGATAGCGGAAGATTTACCGGTAACAATGGCAGAAATGAGTGTCAAAGAAGCCAAGGATTCCGGAGCGATGGGAATATTTGATTCGAAATATGGCGATAAGGTGAAAGTATATACTATCGGTGGTGGAGCCCATTCGACTCGCTCCGATCGCTCAGGGTCGGCTTTCAGCCGAGAGATCTGCGGCGGCCCGCACGTCACTCACACCGGCGAACTCGGCCCCAAAGGGGCCCCCTTCGGGGGGCATTTCAAGATTACAAAAGAGGAAAGCTCCTCAGCCGGGGTGAGAAGAATCAAAGCAGTTTTGGAATAATCGCGAAAATACCTGTCTCGACTTGGTCGAGCCAAGGCGGACGAACGGATACAAAAATACGAAACTAGATGTGTCATCGCGAGGTCGCTGTGGCAGTCGCGGCAATCTATCATTTTAATTTTTTAAAAATATTCAATACAGAACTAAATATTTGGCTGTGCAAAAAACAGCTTTTTTGACTTGACAGAAATTTCTCATTTGATATATTTCTCCTCATGGATTGCTGGGTGAGAGATCCAGACAAGGAGGTGATCGTGCAGAGTTTTGAGTTCAGAGTCGACATGTTCGGCACCCTTTATCTCGTCATCACCCACCTGTCGGGTGCCGTGATCAGCCGAGAAGTTCCGCCTGAATTCCTCCTGTGGCCTGATCAGAGACTGGTAGAGCTAGCGCGGAGGACATTCCGGATGGCGATTCTAGGGACATCAACCTAACCCTACCTTAATCGGTGTGGGCCACCAAACCAGGGACGCGCGCAATATCTATTTCCATTAGATCAGCGCGCGTCCCGATGCCAAATTGATATTTATTTTGTTTTCAATATTTGACCTGAGACGAATAAACGTTATCAGGTTTTTTTGTTGATTTTTGAACACGTTTGATGTATATTGTCTAGCAAGAGGAGACGAGGGTGGCTTCCATACCTGTTGACAGCGGACATCATGATCGTTCCGGTCGGTGGCGTGATCCGAAAAACCGCACCGTAAGAGCGGTGGATCCAACAGCGCCATGGGGTAAGCCTGATCCTGATGACTTGTGTGGGGAGGCATTGTTTGACGAGATGCAGACATTGTTCCCAGAAGGTGATGACTTGACGATAGGACGGCTCGTGGAGCGCGAGCGGCGCTCTTCCTGATCCGCGCCAACAAGGCACGGTCTGATCCGACGGGGTACCGGCAATCCATTTCCATTGGATAGCGCCGGTCCCCGTTTTGCGTTTAAAATGATGGTATTATTCGATTTACTATAATATAACAAACTCGGAAAAGGCAAGCCGAAGGGTTTTGCTCTTTTGTACATTCACGAACTGATTCTGTTCGTTGAAATACGGACCATGTCGTTGAGTCTGCAAAATGGGAGACAGGGACATGAGCATCATTTCGCGCGGATTGGAGTCTGAGCTAGACGAACAAATCAGGGCAACCCCAGGGATTGTCTGGCAGACGGTTCGCGAGACGTTTGTCGAGGTACTCGGTGAAGATGGTCTCGACGATTGGCTCGAGTCGAACAAGCTGGGGGAAATGTCCGGTCACTGGGGCTGGCGGGAGGTCGTCGATTACAAAAGGCAGGTCGACGGTGGTATCGTAGGTGTCAAAAGCCTACGTGCGATTGCAGATTGGACAGGCCCCCACCCGTACGATCTGGATGAGCCGCTTGAACTACTCGGCAAGGACAAAGAGTTCAGCAGAGCGCTGGGACAGAAGGAACTGGCCCATATCGATGTCGACCTGATCCTCCTGGTAGGGACCAGAGTTATGCTGCGAAGTGAAGTCTGGCCGACTATACACCGTAACCTTGATGAGGTCTGCGGTCTTCTCGCGGCCATGGTCACACCCCAAGCGGCGAACTGTTGGTTTGTGGAGCAGACGATGAAGTTGCGCGAACAGCTCGGTCTTCCAGTCATAGCTGAAGGACCGGTTGAGGACGACGACGGCTTGCTGCCGTGATCGTGTCAACTGGTGCGGTAATCAATCCGATAGGGTGTCTGCTAGTCCCACTGGAGGTTGGACGGTGGCACCCTTTTCGCTTTTTATAAACAACCAAACTTTAAGATCCCGGCTCTCTAACCCCAGGCCGGGATGACAAATAAAGATGGGTCGATAGGCTGAATTTTATTTCAAAAAATTTCTGTGGTATAATTTTAAGCAAGCTGGTAAACTTATAAGCAGTAAGTGTGTAAGCGTGAGTTTCTTTTATTAGCTTATTGCTTATTGCTTACCGCTTACCGCTTACCGCTTATTGCTTACTATCCGAGGGGCATGAATGGGACTGTTTGGCAAAAACAGGAAGAACTATGCGATTTCACTTGATATTGGCACAGAATTTGTGAAGGTGCTTGTTTTTCATATTGTCGATGATGTTGCTCATGTCGTCGGTGTTGGTCGGCAAAAACAAGGACTAAGTGATATGCAGGGTGGACGGGTCACTGACATCGCCGGGGTGATCAAAAATTGTGAGAAGGCACTTGACCAAGCTTTTGAAGAAGCCAAAGTTGCGCCGCGTCAATGTGTCATCGGTATCGCTGGCGAACTGGTCAAGGGGACGACGACCGCAGTTCATTATCAGCGCGATGATGCCAAGGAGAAGATTACTGTCAACGAACTCAAAGATATTATCGAGCAGGTCCAGACCCGTTCGTTTGATCGTGCACGAAGCGAATTGGCTTGGGAAACTGGTCAGGCTGAACTCGATGTCCGCCTAGTCAATTCTTCGATCGTCGATGTTCATATTGATGGTTACAAAATTACCAACCCTGTTGGTTTTCAGGGGCGCGACGTCCAGGTCAGTATTTTCAACGCTTTTGCCCCGATCGTTCATCTTGGCGCGCTTCAGACGATCGCCGAGGATTTGGAGCTAGATTTACTCTCAGTTGCGGCCGAGCCATACGCAGTCGCCAAATGTGTCGGCTCGGAAGACTCATCTGAATTTTCGTCAATCTTTGTCGATATTGGCGGTGGCACGACTGACATTGCTGTTGTCCGCGCCGGTGGGCTAGAGGGAACAAAGATGTTCGCCATTGGCGGTCGGGTCTTTACCAAGTCAATCGCTGATGCGCTTGATAAAACATTTGCCGAAGCAGAAAAACTCAAGCTGGATTATTCCTCTGGCAAGATCAAGGATGATTCAGAGATTGGCAAGAGTATCAAAAAAGCAATTGCCAACGATTGCGATGTTTGGCTTTCAGGCGTAGAATTAGCCTTGGAAGATTTTACCGAAGTCGAGCTGATGCCGTCAAAAATTCTCCTTTGTGGCGGTGGTTCACTTTTGCCAGAGATTGCAGAATATTTGTCGAAGCGAGCGTGGACAAAAAATCTGCCTTTTTCAAAACAGCCAAAAGTTGATTTCATCAAACCAGCCCAAGTTTCCTCAATTGTCGACGAGACAGGTAAACTTGTTGGTTCGCAGGACATCACACCGATGGCCTTGGCAAATCTGGCCATTGATTTGGCTGGCGAAGAGAGCGTTGTCGATGGAATTTTGGACAGGATTGTTGAGGGACTGAGAAGATAAACCACAAATGGATAACGAATGGTCTAAATGACCAATCACCAATAAACAAATAAGAATGACTGAGCTTTTGTACAAAGATTTGTCGTATAAGATAACCGGATTAGCTTATAATATTGATAATACAATTGGATATGGTCAGACTGAACAAACTTACGGAGACGCTCTTGAAGAATTGTTAAAAGAAAACGGCATTAAATATCAGAGAGAAGTATATTTTCCAATATTGATTGGAGACAAATTAATTAAGAGGGAATATTTCGACTTTTTGATAGACGACAAAATTATTGTCGAATTGAAAATTTCAGACAGAAATTACAAAAAAGCTTGTACGCAGATATTTAAATATTTGAAGTCAAGTGGTACAAAACTGGGATTGATTATTCGATTTACAAACGAAGGTGTTAGAATAAAAAGAATTCCAAATTATTATTAGTCAATTAGTCATTGGTTATTTAGAAAATTAGTCATCCGTTTGTGCAATGAATAAGATATTTTATCTAGAATCAGATGAAGAGATTACAAAGGTAATCAATCGAATCCGCCAGAGCGAAGAAGACGGTGCGGTTTTGGTCATACCTCGAAATTCAACTCTGACTCAGAGTGTGATCAATTTGAAACTGCTGAAGCGGGGTGCCGAAGAGCATAAGAAAATGATCGGACTTGTCACGACTGATCGTGTGACCAAAAACTTAGCTGATCAGCTTGGTGTCAAAGTTTTTAGTAAGGTCAGCGAAGCAGAAAAGGCGATGCTGATTGTCGAAGCTGTGAAGATCCCAGCCAAGTTGGCTGACGATGCCGATCTTAGGGTCAACACCTACAAAAAGTATGATCTTTCTGGTCTGAATAAAGACGAGCCACTAACTGAGTCTGACGATGATATTAAGCTATCAAAGAAATCACTCGAAGACGTAGCTGAGCCGGAAATATCGAGTGTTGAGCACCAAGAGGAAAATATTGACGAGGTCGAGGAACAGGGGCCCGACCAAAAAGAGTCTGACGATAAAGCGGCTGACGAAAGTAAAAACGAGGATGATGATATGAAATTAAGATCGGAAAAAGGTCGCTTATTCGGCAATAATCATAGTAAACATATCAAAACTGGTGGTAGTCGAAAACCATTGGCAATTTTAGCTGCGGTGACTATCATCGTTCTTCTTGTTGTAGTCTGCCTCTTTCTTCCATCTGCAAAAGCGTCACTTGTTTTGAAGACTGCTGACCTTGACAAAACAGCATCGATAAATGTCGACAAATCTCAAAAAACATTTGATCTCACTTCTGGCACGATGCCGGGAACAGTAGTCAAGCTGGAAAAGTCGATCTCGAAGAGTTTTGCCTCGACTGGTCAAAAAGATGCTGGCACGAAGGCAACCGGAACGGTGACGATTTCAAATGGTGTTAGTAGTGGGGCTATCCCATTGTCGGCTGGAACGAAGGTTACCAGCGCTGATGGTGCTGTGTTTACTATTGATACGGGTGTGATGATACCAGGGATGACTAATGTCCAAATTTCCGGTGGCAAAGTGACCAGCTATGACGCTGGAACGGCTGATGTTGCTGTCACAGCTTCAGCAAATGGCGATGGTTATAACTTGCCAATCAACACAAAATTTACAGTCAGCTCATCGGCTGGTGTCCTGACGGCAGCCAATAAGGCGGCATTTGCTGGTGGTGTAACAAAAAACATTACTTTTGTTAGTCAGGAAGATCTAGACAATGTGGGGCAAGCAATCTCTGACCAAGCCTTAGCGGACAACAAGGCTGAGTTACTTGGTAATGCCGAGAAAGCCTCAGTTGTAATTGATGAAAAAAATATTACCATAAATGTCATTTCGACCACGACAGACAAAAACGTCAACGATGAGGCTGAAAGCTTCGCAGTAACGGCCGCCATCAAGCTTTCAGCTTTTGGTTTTTCCGAGAAGGACTTGCGGGCAGCGATGGAAAAAATCGTTGAGAAGGATTTGAAATCTGGTGAAATGCTGGTCAATCCTGAAGGTAGTGATTTGACGTATAAAACCACTGCTTACAATTCTGATGCTGGGACGATGAAACTCGATGTTAATTTCAAGGCCAAGACTGGCACAAAAATTTCTGCGGACACTTTGATAAAAGGGATGGTGGGAAAGAGTGCGACTTCAGCACAAAATTATCTTGAAAGTCAAAACGGTGTTGCTTCTGTCTCGATCGGATTTATTCCAAAATTTTGGCGGGTAATGCCTTTCATGTCGAATCGGATAGATGTCAAGTTTGATTATCAGAAGTAATTATTAGTTCATAAAGTAGAAAGTTCATAAAGTAGGAAAGTTGGAAGGCTTGTAAAGTAGAAAGTCCACAAAGAATTACATTACAAACTTTTAAAACTTTTAACTTTATAAATTTTATAAACTTTATAAACTTTCCAACTTTATGAACTTTCTAGCCATCGATTGGGGTGAAAAAAGAATAGGCTTAGCGGTCGGTGCCATCTTTCCAAAAGGCGCAGGTGTTATTGATGGTGCCAAAGATTCCTCACAGATCATCGATGAAATAAAAAGTGTAATTGCTGAAAACGAGGTCGATAAAATAGTTGTCGGTATGCCGATGTTGCCAAGCGGCGACGAGGGAAGATTGGCGCCGCAGATCAAAAAATTTGCCATCGGCCTCGGCGATGCGACCGGTCTGCCGATTATTTTCGAGCCGGAGGAATTTACCTCGGTTGAAGCAAAAGACCAGTTTAAAGCTCACGGCAAAATTCCAAATCGAAAGAGTGGAAAAACGGACGAGATGGCAGCGATTATGATTCTCGAGAAGTTTCTCGAGAAAATGACAAAATCCTAATTTAAAATTCCAAATAAAATGTCCAAATCCAAATACCTAAATCAAATAATCTTTTTGTTTTGTGTCATTTAGATTTTCATTTGACATTAAGAATTCGGATTTTGAAATTATGATTGGAATAAACAATGAAATATAACTGGAAGACTATATTATTGATACTAAGTCTAGCCGTCTTTGTTGGTCTCGGTGTGGCCTATTTTTCATATTTGCGGACGATCAATGCGCCAAATGAAAGGATAACTGAAAATACTTTGATAAAAATTGAGGCAGACGAAAGCACTTCGAACATTGCTAACGCGCTCTATGAATTGAACTTAATTCAGAACAAAAAGCTTTTTCTTTTTTATGAACGATCTCGTTTGAGCGCGATCAAGCCGGGCTACTATGAAATTACAGCTCGGATGTCGTTGGTTGACGTCGCCAATTTAATTAATTCTGGGGAGACGAAGATTGTGAAGGCAAGAATCCCTGAGGGCTATCGGACCGAACAAATCGCTGCTAAGCTCAGTTCTCTTGGTATCGTTTCGTACACAGATTTTATGACAGCAGCGGCCGGCAAGGAAGGCGCCCTGTTTCCCGACACTTATTTTCTGGATCCAATAATGACTGGTGAGGCGATTGTCGCCAAGATGGAGGACGATTACAGCACGCGCATCGAGGGGATGACTGTCTCGACCAAAGATTTAACGTTGGCCTCGATTGTTGAAAAGGAGGCGGCAGATAGTGATGCTGATCGCGGAATTATCGCTGGTATTTATCAAAATAGAATTGATCTTGGTATGAAGTTGCAGTCTGATCCGACAGTGTCATACGGCCGCGACAGCAACAATATCGCCTCTATGACTGTTAAGGAAATTCTTGACTACTCCTTCTGGAAAGCAGCCAAGACAGTAGAATTCACTTCAGTCAAATCAGCTTACAATACTTATCAAAATGCTGGTTTGCCACCTGCACCGATTTGCAATCCCGGTCTTGCCAGTATCAAGGCTACTCTAAATCCGACAGCTAGTAACTACTATTATTTTCTCTACGGTAAGGACGGCATTCTCCACGCCGCCAGCACACTAGATGGCCACAAAAATAATGTAGCAAAATATCTCTAACATTGTCGAAATAGTCTGTCTTGACCGTGAAGTGTTTTTACCATAAACTCAAACTAGCTAGTTAGCAGTTAGCTGATTGGCTTGTTAATTTTTGAATTTGCTTATATTTTTTTTGCTTTGTGATAATCATCGGTCTGCTATTTACCAAATAGCCAACCTGCTAATCAGCTTGCTTGCATGAAGAATCCTTTCTCTAAAATTTTAGGACGCTTTTCTCAGGACATTGGGATAGATTTGGGTACCGCCAATACCCTGGTCTATGTTCGTGGCAAGGGCGTTGTCATTCGCGAACCGTCGGTCGTCGCGATCAACAAAAAAACCAAGGAGATTTTGGCGGTTGGCGAAGATGCCAAGAGAATGGTTGGCCGAACTCCATCTCATATTATCGCGATCAGGCCGCTTGTCGATGGTGTCATTTCAGATTTTGAAGTGACAGAAGCAATGTTGCGCTATTTTTTCGACAAAGTGCACCAAATGCACTTTTCGCTCATCCCACGTCCGCGGGTTGTGATCGGTATTCCGCACTCTGTGACGGAGGTAGAGCGACGTGCGGTCGAAGAAGGGGCGATCAATGCCGGAGCGCGCGAAGTTTATCTGATCGAGGAACCAATCGCCGCGGCGATTGGGGCACGTTTGCCGATCCAGGATGCTTCCGGCAGTATGATCATCGATATTGGTGGTGGCACGAGCGAAGTCGCTGTTATTTCACTCGGCGGTGTTGTCGCTTCACGGTCTCTGCGGATTGCCGGTGATGAGATGAACGAAGACATCATTCAGTACGCTCGCGACAAATTTAATCTACTTCTAGGCGAGCGCACAGCTGAGGATATTAAAATAAAAATTGGTTCTGTCATCGGTGGACGTGAAAAAAAGGAAGCAGCAATGCGTGGCCGCGACCTTGTCACAGGTTTGCCAAAAGAAATTATTGTCAACGACGAACAGATTCGCGAGGCAATCAAAAAATCTGTCGGATCAATTATCGAGAGCATCAAGGTGACGATGGAAGAAACGCCGCCAGAGTTGCTGGCCGACATTATGGACAGGGGAATTGTTCTAGCCGGTGGTGGTGCCCTTTTGAGCGGTTTGGATCGTCTGATCGCTTCTGAGACACAAACAAAAGTTTTTATCGCTGACGATCCTCTGACGGCGGTTGCTCGTGGTACCGGAATTGTTTTGGAGGATATCGATCTTTTGGCTGATGTTTTGCTGCCACGAGCTTATAAAAGATAGCCAATCACGAAAATACGAACAATACAAAAATACAAACAGTTTAAGGTAGTCTGGTGGCTGATGATATTTAAAATTTGTATTTTCGTATAATTTGTATTTTCATGATTAATTTGGAAACCATGAATCGGCGTGCAAAAACATTGTTATTTATCATTTTCGGAACGATAATTTTGGCGTTGGCAATTTCGCCGAGTTTTCAATCGCGGGCCAAATCTCTTTTCACTCGGACGACAACAGGGATATCGATCCGTCTTGAAAATTTTAGTCATCGGGTCAGGAGGACTTTTTCGTTTTGGACTAATATTTCAGAGCTTAAAAAACAAAACGAGGAACTAAGCCGAAAGATAATTTCACTACAAGTAGATTCGAGTCAGATTGAAGAGCTGAAAAATGAAAATGCTTTGCTCAAGAAGGAGCTTGGTTTTATTGAGCCTAGTGAAATTGGTACACTAGTCCCAGCCAAGATCATTGAACGTGATGCGGCAACATTTTCAGATGAAATTACTATTGATAAGGGCGAAAAGGACGGTATCGTAAAAGGTGTGGCCGTCGTTTCAAACAATATCCTGATCGGGACGATCAAAAATGTTATGTCGGACACCTCAAAAATATTATTAATAACGAGTAAAGATTCGATTATTCAAGCGATGCTCCAAAACAGCCGATCTAAGGGGATTTTGCGCGGTGGCATCTCCGGATTGTATCTTGATGACATTACGACCGATACGACATATAAAATTGGCGAAAATGTCGTTACGAGCGGGTTGGGGGGTGATATTATGTCGGGGATGCTGATCGGGACAGCTGGTAAATTAGAATCTGCCTCGTCGAGTATTTTCAAAACGATTAGTGTCGAGCCACTTGTCGACATTTCGAGTTTGGAATTGGTTTTTGTGAAAAAATAGTCTTTTCAGGCTGTTGAATGTGATGATTGACCTATAAATTTAAAAATATTATTCGAGAAGAAAAATGAAACAACTAAAATTTCTTTTTTATTTGCTCCTAGGTTTATTGACGGTTTTACTCGACGTCTCCTTTTTTTCAAGTTTTGAGATATATGGCGCCAGTATTTTAACATCGTTTATCGCGATGGTTATCTTTGCGATCAGAGACAATGGCGATGATTACGCTTATTTCGGCTTACTTCAAGTGATTTTGTTTGCGGTTTTTTCGTCGTTGCCTATGGGCGTCATAGCACTTAATTTTTTCTTATTACCGATTGGTTTAAATATAATCGCCAAAAAATATTTTCCTGAACCAAATAATTTCACCATTCTTTTTTATCTAGTTGCTGCTACTTTTCTATTCGATTTTATTTTGCTTGTCTGGTCAAGTGAGTGGAATGCATCCAGCTTCCTCGCCGTTGGCTATTTCACAGCTATCAATAGTATGGTGGGGTGGTTCGTGTATTACGTTATCGATCTTTTGAAGAAAAAGTACACATTTTCCTCAAAGATAAAAATTTAAGACTCAAATGGATATTTTTGGTAATTTTTCAAAACTGAAAGATGATAAGGAAAAGCGCAAGGTCAGAGAGTACTCTGATCTTGAATTTAGTTATTCTGATCTCTCGTCTGAATCTGTCGACAGAGTTGAGGAAAAGAACAATCCTGGGTTCACCTCTTATCTGAAAGCATTTTCTATTCTTATTTTTACTATTTTGATTTTGCGTCTTTTCACTGTTCAAATTGTTTCGGGGAGCTTGAATCAAAAATTGGCTGAAGGCAATCGAATACGTCCTAGAGTTATCGAAGCTGGGAGAGGCCTGATTTTGGACAAGAATGGCAAGCCACTGGCTCAAAATGAGCCCTCTTTTGCTTTGGCAGTTTACCCTTCTGATCTACCGCATAAGACTACTGATCGAGAGGCGGTTTATCAAAAAATTTCCGACCTAACGAAGATTCCGCTTGAGACTGTCAAAAAAGAGGCTGAAAAAAACGGTCTGTCATCCCTAGATGAAGTTACTATCAAGGAAAATGTTTCGCACGACGATGCTCTTTTACTCGAACAAAAGATTTCTGATCTGCCTGGTGTCTTCGTGGCGACAAAGTCGATCCGTCGATACACGAGCGATTCTGGCCTAGCTCACGTCCTTGGTTATACTGGTTTGGTTTCGGCAAATGATATCATAAATCATCCTGATTATTATCTTTCAGATCGGATCGGCAAGACTGGTCTCGAGTCTAAATATGAAAGTTATCTCCGTGGTGTTTATGGTGTGGAGCAGATCGAGGTTGATTCTGTGGGTAATATTACCGGTGTCGTTACAGACAACAATAACACTGAGCCAGTCAACGGAGACAACTTGGTCCTAAACCTTGACTATGGTTTGCAGCAAGCAACAGCCACAGCTCTGGCAAGTGGTATGGCAACGGGTACAGAGCAAACCGGTCAGCCAGTGACGAGCGCCACGGCTATGGTTATGGATGTCAATACTGGCGGGATTCTCTCGATGGTTTCTCTGCCTAGCTACGACGACAATTTGTTTTCGATAAAAATTAGTAATGCTGATTATGCAAAATTAAACGCTGATCCAACTTTGCCGATGTTTAATCGGGGAATTGCCGGTGTCTATCCGCCAGGCTCGATCGCAAAGATCATAATGGCTTCGGCTGGTTTACAAGAAGGAAACATCACAGCAAAGACCTCGATGGTCACGCCGCCGGCAATAAAAATTGGTGAATATACTTTCCCTGACTGGAAAGACCATAGTTATGAAAGTACCAACATTCAATCGGCAATTGCCCAGTCGAACGATATTTTTTTCTATGCGCTTGGCGGAGGTTTCCAAAATATCAAGGGTTTGGGTATTGATAAGATCAAGGAATACTGGCAGCTCTTTGGTCTTGGGGAGAAAACTGGTCTTGATTTGCCTGGTGAAGCATCTGGGTTGTTGCCTGACAATGAATGGAAGACAAGGATAAAAAAAGAACCATGGTATATCGGTGACACCTACCATGTTTCGATCGGTCAGGGCGATATGCTGGTGACTCCTATCCAGATGTTGCGCGCAACGGCGACCATCGCCAATGGCGGAAAATTGCTTCAGCCTCAACTGGTCAGCCGAATTGTCGATCGTAGCGGTAAGACGGTAAAAACATTTGGCCCTCGAATCGAGAGGCAAGACTTTATAAGTGCTGCAAATATTAAAACTGTTCAGCAAGGTATGCGTATGACTGTCCAGCCTTCCGGTTCGGCCCATAGTATTTTTTACGATTTTCCGATCCCGATCGCGGCCAAAACAGGCACAGCTCAGTTTATGAATAACCAAAAAACACACGCTTGGTTTGAATGTTATGCACCTTATGATAATCCACAAATTGCTATTATTGTTCTGGTCGAAGGTGGTGGTGAGGGTTACGACATTGCCGGACCGGTGGCAAAGGATATGATGACATATTATTTCGCAAATAATAAGTAACAATCACAATAACCAAGAACAAAGAAACAAACACCAAAATAACCAATAACCAAGAAATCCCACTTCGCTCTATCGAGCTACGCGGGGCAAGCAATAACCAAAGTTTGAATACTTGAAAATTGAGAAATTGAATATTTTTGTATCTCGTATCTTGATGTTTGGTTATTGAGAACTTTTTTCTCAGAAATAATTCAGTATTGTACTTTACAATCAGTTATATCGATTGTGAAACTCGCACGGTCAAGCCCTAGAAGTCTTGACAGTTGGGACCTTTTTTGAGAAAATAAACGTCCCAAAAGTAAAAAATAATTATCGAAACGCTGCACGTATTTAAAAAAAACGTGGGCGATTTTTTTTCCGAAAAGAGGCGATCTTCTGATCGTCACAAGCGGAGCCGAAAGGACAAAATGAGTAATTACGTCACGGAAGCAGGCCTTGTAAAACTAAAAGAACAGCTCAAGGAAATCAAGCTGAAATTGAAAGAAGCCAGTCGTAAGATTAAAGACGCCCGCGAAATGGGTGATCTGTCAGAGAATGCTGAATATCATGAGGCGAAGAATGAGCAGTCATATCTGGCTAGCAAGGAAGTTGACATCGAACAAAAGATCAAGAATGCTCAGATAATCTCCAAAGAGTGTAAAACTGATATTATCAATGTCGGCTGCGCTGTCGAAATTGATGATGACGGCGAAAAAGTGAGCTACCAGATTGTTGGTAGTGACGAGGCTGATCCGATCAATGGACGCATCTCTGTCGATTCGCCGATTGGTTCTGCTTTGGTCGGTCACAAGAAGGGTGAGACTGTCGCGGTCAAAACCCCAATTGGTGTCACAAACTGTAAGATTCTGAAAATCGGATAGAGCCAGCACAGATCTCTTCCACAGATAGACACAGATAAAATACCGCGCTCGATCAGAGGCGGTGTTTTAGTTTGTGTATCTTTGTGGTATAAATTAGTTAGAAAGTAGAAGTTTACCGGTTTTGTGCAATTCAATCTCTGGTGTCATCCCGAACTCGTTTCGGGATCCCGTAGCTTATCTCTGAGATGCTGAAACAAGTTCAGCATGACAATTACACAACAGTGGTAAGGTTTATAAAGTTTATAAATCCGAGGAAAATATGGCAGAAAATTTGGGTGCGACTGAAAAAGAACTAGTCGAAAACAGGCTTGAAAAACTTGAAGCCTTGCGAGCGCAGGGTGTCGATCCGTATCCATCGAAATCCAGCCGGACAAAGATGACGGCTGATGTTCGAAAAGACAAGGACAAGCTGATTGCCGATAAAGCAAACGTGACGGTCGCCGGCAGGCTGATGGCTAAGCGCGGTCATGGTAAATTGATTTTTGCTGATATTGAAGATATCACCGGTAAGATTCAAACTGTCTTCAAAATTGATATTTTGGGCGAAAAATTTGATCAAATTTCTTTGTTCGAAGTCGGCGATTTTATCGAGGTAGTCGGCACAGTCTTTGTGACAGCGGCCGGTGAACTGACAGTTGAGGCTGAAGGAATTAAAATTCTGGCCAAGACGATTCGACCAATTCCTGAGAAGTGGTATGGTATCAAAGACGAGGAGCTGCGTTTTCGCAAGCGTTATCTCGATTTCATACTCGAGCCGGAAATGCGTGATCTTTTCATCAAAAAAGCAAAATTTTGGCAATCGATCAGAGAGTTTTTGGTTGCAAAAGGTTTTCTGGAAGTAGAAACTCCGGTGCTGGAATCGACAGCCGGTGGTGCGGACGCAAATCCATTTACAACACATCATCATGCCTTTGATATGGATGTTTACCTGCGAATTTCGACAGGCGAGCTTTGGCAGAAGCGATTGATGGTGGCTGGATTTGAAAAAACCTTCGAAATAGGTCGACAATTTCGAAATGAGGGCATTTCTCGCGAACATCTCCAGGATTATTCTCAAGTTGAATATTACTGGGCTTATGCCGACTATGAGGACAATATGAAAATGGTTCAGGAAATGTATTGCCATGTCGCCAAAGAAACATTCAACACGACAAAATTTCAGATCAACGGTTTTGATATCGATTTGGCTGACGACTGGACTCACTTGGATTATGTTGAGACCGTAAAAGAAAAATTAAGCATCGATGTTCTGGAAGCGTCAGAGGATGAGATAAGAGCAAAACTAAAAGAATTAAAAATTGAATTTAAACCAAATGAACGTCGTGGTCGCCTGATCGATTCACTCTGGAAACATATTCGCAAAACGATCGCTGGGCCGGCTTTCCTGATCAATCATCCAGTTGAGGTTTCGCCCCTAGCCAAGCGAAAAGCCGACGATCCACGTCTAGTTGAGAGATTCCAGCCGATTATTGCCGGGTCCGAGATCGGAAACGGTTATTCTGAGCTGAACGATCCGGTCGATCAGCGTGCACGGTTCGATGAACAGGCCAAGATGCGGGCGGAGGGTGACAATGAAGCCCAGATGTTTGATGAGGAGTTTGTCGAAGCGCTAGAATATGGCATGCCACCGACGACTGGTTTTGGCACATCTGAGCGGATGTTTGCCTTTCTTGCCGGAAAAACAGTTCGTGAGGCACAGATATTTCCACTGATGAAACCAGACAAGCCAGAGGCTGGCAAAAATTCTTAATTATTAATTTTTAATTTCTAATCAATTCCTAATTTCCAATTTTTAAACATTAATAATTAAAAATTGAATAAAAATTAAGAACTAAAAATTAGAAATTGGAGTGATATGCTCGACATAAAACTGATTCGTGAAAAACCAGAGGAAATTAAAAAGGCGATTGCTCGCAAAGGTGCAGAGCCGGCATTGATCGATGAACTGCTTGATTTGGACAAGAGACGTCGCGACCTGATTGCCAAAATTGAAAGATTTCAGACTGAGGTCAATATTAGATCAAAAGAGATTGTTCAATATCACGGTCAGCAAAAGATTGACGCTATCAATGATGCGAGTGAATCTTCTGAGAAGATCAAACAACTCAAGCCCGAGCTAGAAAAAGTCGAAACTGGCTTTCGTGAAATTGCTTTAGAGATTCCAAATCCGCCAAGTCCGGAAGTGATCGATGGCGAATCTGACAAAGACAACACCGTCAATCGAACTTGGGGAGAGAAACCAAACTTTGATTTCAAGCCGCTTGATAACATCGAGCTGGCCGAAAAATTAAACCTCTTCAATACAGAACGAGCGACAAAAGTTGCCGGGTCGCGCTTCTATTATCTGACTGGTGACATGGTAATTATCGAGCAATCACTCTTTCGTTTTGCTCTCGATTTTCTGGTCGCTGAAAAATTTATTCCAGTGATTCCACCCGTGCTTGTAAACCGCAGAATCATGGAAGGCGCTGGCTATATCCCTGGCGGTGAGGATGAAATCTACAAGACACAGGATGATCTGTATCTGGCTGGAACATCGGAACAACCGCTGGCTGGCTACCACCTGGACGAAATTTTTTCAGAAAAAGATTTGCCGCTGCGTTATGCTGGGATCTCAACCTGTTTCCGACGTGAAGCTGGTAGTCATGGCAAGGACGTCCGAGGCATCTTGCGTGGTCATCAATTCAACAAAATCGAGATGTTTTCTTTCGTCAAACCAGAAGATTCAACCAAAGAACATGATTACATGGTTTCGCTCGAAGAAAAATTAATGCAAAAATTGAAATTGCCATATCAGGTTATAAACATCTGTGCTGGTGATCTCGGTGCGCCGGCAGCGAAAAAATTTGATATCGAAGCCTGGTTGCCGAGCGAGGGCAAGTATCGTGAGACGCATTCTTGTTCGAATTGTACTGATTTTCAAGCGCGCCGCCTCAACATTCGTTATAAAAATTCTGAAGGAAAAACGGATTTTGTCCACACTCTAAACGGCACTGCATTTGCCGAGCGACCATTGCTCGCAATCCTTGAAAATTATCAGCAAAAGGACGGCTCAGTCAAGGTGCCGGAAGTGTTGCAAAAGTACACTGGGTTCTCTGAGATCAAGCGATAGTATTACAAAACTACAAATTATACAAATCTTACAAATGGTGGAGGGAAAAAATAAAGTAATTTATCTGGAGCTTAGCTATAAGATAGTCGGCTGTCTTTTTAATGTTTTTAATAATATCGGACCGAACCATCGGGAGAGTTATTATCAAAAAACTGTAGCTATCGAACTGAATCGTAGTGGTTTGAGTTTTGTCGAGCAATATCCAGTTGATCTCAAATATAGGAGCGAAAAGATAGGGAAAAGTTTCCTTGATTTTAATATAGAAAACAAGGTAATCTTAGAATTGAAGTCTGGACGTTTTATTCATCGCGGAGATTTTATACAATTACATAATTACCTAAAAACATGTGGGATGGAATTGGGAATCATCGCTTGTTTCACAGCCAAAGGAGTGGTTTATCATCGAATTCTCAACATCAAGAGGCACGATTTGTAAGATTTGTATAATTTGTAGTTTTGTAATCTAAACCAGGAGGTGTGTATGAAAATCGAATTCCACATTAAAGATGTGGTTATTACGGCGAAACAAAAAGCGCTGTTTGAAAAGAAATTAATGAAGTTGAAAAAATATTGCAAGGATGAGTCAGTAACCATCGACGTCTATTTGAAGGACGAGAGTAGCGCGGAGAAGGGTGGTGTTGACCAGACCGTTGAGATCTCGACAGTGATAGCAGGTGAGAAGATTTTCGTGACTGAAATCGATGACCGCTTGCTACGAGCCTTTGCTCGCGCTCAGAAAGCTTTCGATCGGCAAGTAAATAAATTGCACAAACAAAGAATTGAAAAAAGCCACAGTGGGTCAGATAGTTATATTTCGAAGGCACTAAAAGCGTTGAGATTGAAAAAATGACAAGCTGATGTTTGGACCGAATCGAGTTTGTCATCCCCGGCTTGAACGGGGATCCAATCCATATTTAAAAAACACCATTGAAATTTCAACGGTGTTTTTTAAAACTATTCGTTTCTAGCTGAGGTTGCTGTGAGTAGAATTTTGTTGAATTTGATTTTTGTGATCTTTTTCAAAGAAGAGGATATCGGCGCAGGTCAGGGCAATAAAGGCAATTAGGCTGGTAAAGAGCTTGAAATTTTCAGTCATCTGTTTGACCGAGCTACTCAAATCTCCGCTGGTGTAGTTGCCGATCATTCCATATATGGAATATGATAGGGCAAAAAATAATCCGCCGGCGATAAGAGATGAACTAAAGAAAGGGAATTTTTTAAAGAGAAAAATTGCGATTACAATAAGGATGACCATAACGACGATTGCTCTGATCCAAGCGTTCATACTTGCCACCGCTTCGTTGTCAGCGGTTTTTTGGTTTTCGCTTTTATAGCACTTGTCATATCCGGTCTGATCAGATTTGTAATTGGGACTGGTGGTTGTATAATGGTCTGGATATTGTTTGTTGCAGGTGTCGTATGAGCTGACATAGTCAGCACTTCTTGCTTTCTGCGGGAAAATCCGCGCCATCAAGTTGTTCAAAAAGATTACCAAAAACACCATACAAGCGATGCTAACGACGACTTTCAAGAAGGTCATAATTCTCCCAATATTAATAATTGTTATTCTAACAATACACCGATTGTCAGGAAAATCAATTTCTACTTTGCTTCGAATTGAATTTAGTCGTGCTTGATGATAAGATTCAAGTGTTTGATTGATGGATTGTCGCGCCTTGGAGGCACACAATGGCTCGCAATGACAACAAATTTTTAATCTTAACCTTAGACTTTTAACTACTATTATGTCGATATTAAATTTGTTTTACAATCCAAGCAAGCGAGTGATCGGAAGCCTTGAAAAAAAGGTTGCTGAGATTAATGCGCTTGAAGACGAGATCAAAAAACTGACCGACGAAGAACTTAAAGCGAAGACGGGAGAATTTAAACAAAAGTTGCAAGTACCGAGTACCCCACTTCGCTCTTCGAGCTACGAGGGGCAAGCCGAGTACCGAGAGGACAAGGAGAACGAACTTCTTGAAGAAATTACCGCGGAGGCATTTGCTGTCCTGCGTGAAGCAATGCGGCGGGTCTGGGGCGAGCGTCATTTTGATGTTCAGCTGATCGGCGGTCTCGTTCTTCATCAGGGTAAGATCGCTGAGATGAAAACCGGTGAGGGCAAGACAATCGCAGCCGCTCTGGCTTTGTATTTAAACGCTCTGGCCGGCGAAGGTGTCCACCTGATAACGGTCAACGATTATCTCTCCAAACATCAGGGCGAGGGTATGGGTGAGGTTTACAATTTTCTCGGTCTTTCGACTGGAGTTATTCAGAGCAATCAGGAGACGTATAAATTTGTCAAAAAAGTTGATTACAAACATTACTCGGATTGCGACGGCTCAAATCTCGAACTTTGCTCACGGCATGATGCTTACGCCGCCGATATTACCTACGGTACAAACAATGAATTTGGTTTTGATTATCTGCGCGACAACATGGCACCGTCGGTCGAAGCCTGTGCTCAGAGAAAATTGAATTTTGCCATTGTCGATGAAGTTGACTCAATCTTGATTGATGAAGCGCGTACCCCACTGATTATCTCGGCGCCGGCGCAAGAATCTGGCAGTATGTACGCCCAGTTTGCGACGCTCGTGCCGCGCCTAAAGTCGGAGACTGATTATGTTCTCGACGAGAAGGATAAAGCGGTGACGTTGACTGATCAGGGTATCAAGGAAATGGAAAAAATGCTCCATGTCGACAATATTTACGAAGTCGGCCCCGAAGGGGCCCCCGTTGGGGGTGGTTTGGCGATGGTTCATCATCTGGAGCAAGCACTGAAAGCGGAAACGTTATTTAAACGCGATCGCGATTATGTCGTTCGTGACGGCGAAATTATTATCGTCGATGAATTTACTGGTCGCCTGATGGTCGGTCGACGCTATTCTGAAGGATTGCACCAAGCGATTGAGGCGAAGGAAAATGTCGAAGTCAAGCAGGAATCGCAGACCTTGGCGACTATTTCTTTTCAGAATCTTTTTCGTCTTTATGACAAATTGGCTGGTATGACTGGGACGGCGGCGACGGAAGCGGAGGAGTTTTTCAAAATTTACGAACTCGATGTCGTCGAAATTCCGACCAACAAGCCGATTGTTCGCAAGGATTTGCCTGATCGAATTTACAAGTCAGAGGAAGCCAAATTTGATGCCGTTGTAGAAAGTGTTAAAGAGCTAAATGCGTCCGGTCAGCCGGTCTTGATCGGCACTGTTTCAGTGTCAAAAAACGAGATTTTATCAAAAAAGCTGAAGCAAGCAGGTGTCAAACATGAGGTTTTGAATGCCAAGCAACACGATCGTGAAGCAAAAATTATTATCAAAGCAGGACAAAAGGACGCCGTCACCGTGGCGACAAACATGGCTGGTCGTGGTACCGACATCAAGCTAGGAGTTGGCGTCAGGGAGTCAGGTGGCTTGCATGTGCTAGGTACTGAGCGACACGAAGCACGGCGCATCGACAATCAGTTGCGTGGTCGTGCAGGTCGTCAGGGTGATCCCGGGTCGTCGCAGTTTTTTGTCTCGATGGAAGACGACTTGATGCGGATTTTTGGCGGTGAAAAGCTGAAAAACCTGATGAATTCTCTTGGTCTGCCTGATGATATGCCGATAGAAAATAAATTGATCTCGCGCTCGATCGAATCGGCTCAGCGACGTGTCGAAGGCTACAATTTCGATAGTCGCAAACATTTGGTCGAATACGATGATGTTATGAACAAGCATCGCGAGGTGATTTATCGAAAAAGGAGAACTATCTTGGAGGGACAGAGAGACGGAGAGACAGAGGGGCAGAGAGAAAACTTAGATAGCTCCGCTACTTCGCTACTTCGCTACTCTGACTCTTTGAAATCAGAAATTATCGATATCATAAATGAAGAAGTTATAAATATTTTTGGCTTATATGTTGGCGATGATGAGAAGATAAAGATGGAGTTGAAAGCGATTCTTGGTGATGTCGATCTATCAGAACTTGATGCTGATAAAGTCAAGAAATTTGCTCGGGAATTATATGATAGTAGAGAAGCAAAATTGACTGCCTCGGTAATGCGGCAAGTAGAAAAGATGGTCTATCTTCGAACCATAGATATGCTCTGGATCGAGCATCTGACGACGATGGATGAGTTGCGCACCGGTATCGGTCTCCAAGGTTACGGTCAGAAGGATCCTTTGGTTGAATACAAGCAAGCTGCTTTTCGGATGTTTGAGGGACTTTTGAAAACGATTGAATCCAATGTCGCTAGGACAATTTTCAAGGTTGAAGTCGCGGTCAATCAGTCGGCGCCCCCCGTTACAAATATTAAGCAGGCGGAATATTCGAGCCCTGACGCTGACACGATCGGGGGCTTTGAGGAGAAGTTGAAGGACGAAAAACTAAAGACTAAAGCCGATAACGATCGTATCGATAGAGTGACGAAGACAATAAATCAGGGCAAGACTGTCTATGATCGGATGCAAGAAACGGCGAAAACCGGTCCGGCATCGCAGGCCAAAAATGCCAAGAAGGTTGGCCGCAACGATCCCTGCCCGTGCGGCTCAGGAAAAAAATATAAAAAATGCCACGGGAAATAGTCTCTTTTTAGTTTTAAGTTTTTGGAGGAAAAAATGAATGAGTTCCGATCGGAACATAGTGAAGCTGAGAATGAGTTTAATTTTCTATTACTGTTATCATTGTCTGACAGAGTAGATCTGGCCAAAGAATTGGATGCCAAGCGCCGTCAGCTGATGGGAGATCAAGAGAATGATATTGTATTAGATCCTCAGAATGTTGCAAAAATGGATCATGCTCTTCGAGACACTATCAAATGGGCTGAGACTGACGATAAATCATGGCTGATGATGATAAGCCTATATCTCAATCAGATCAAAGTTCTTAGCTCGCAAAAAGATGTCGAAATTATCTTGAGCCATTTTAGTGTTCACAATATGGATATTTAACGGTGTATCCTTCTAGGTCATTATTGGTAAGAAATAATCCGAACTAATTTCTTTCTCTCCAGCGGCGTCTAGGACGCCGCTGGAGGGGTATGGGTGGACTCAGTGGGTCTGCACTTTCCCAGTAGCATGATTGTCTGGAAGACAAACATGGCAACTACTGCGAAGGTGACCAATACGACGAAGTTGATCACTTCGCTGAGTGAGATCAGTACACGACCGGGGGATGAAGAGAACAGCACCCCCTGCTTTTTGCTGACGCCTTCTCTTTGCGGCGGTTGAGGGCGACAGGTGGATGCAATCGTTACGTCACCCATTGTCGCGCCACCTTGGTTCGCTTTGGCTCGTGTGGCCAGAAGATGTGAAAGTCCATCACCAACCACCACGTGACGATCGAGGCGAGAACGAGCGGGGGCAGTACCAGCCACAGGTTGTGCGTGACGGTGAAGGCTTGATGTGCCAGCACACACAGCACAGTTTGCACCGCAGCGGGTACGCCGTAGAACCACCATAACATCGTCGGTGTCTCCTAGTGTTTTTTGGTGGTGCTAAACGTCAGCATCACACCAGCGGCGAAACCACCGACCGCAGCGCTCAATGTGGTCGACTTTGATATCGACCACACGATCCAGGTCGTGATTACGTCTACCACCAGAACGGCGACAAGCCCTTCAGTCGTTCGGGTGAGGAGCTGTCGCCAGTTGATCTGATGACAGTTCCGACAGAGCTGCGCGAGCATCTCTTTCTCCTGCCGACTACACAGCGTCGACGCTGATAGTATGCCATATTTTGTGTTTTTTTGCAACAAATTTTCCCCAATT
>Ga0210057_1001740_pt1 | contig 32429 bp, 29 predicted proteins | sample CryGeyCG2114_010_2_FD_183968 | JGI IMG/M metagenome (GOLD analysis project Ga0210057, IMG submission 183968) | Groundwater microbial communities from aquifer - Crystal Geyser CG10_big_fil_rev_8/21/14_0.10 (SPAdes) (version 2) | ecosystem: Environmental > Aquatic > Deep subsurface > Groundwater ... | reverse complement strand
AATCCCAGATCAGGCAAGCCCCTAACGCGAGAGTTGACTGGAAAATTTTCTTATAAGGTAGGAGTATATAGAATAATATATACAATTAATGACCTAGATAAGACAATCCATATTCTAACAGCGGGTTATAGTTCTAGTGTATATAAATAGCTTGTGTGAATTTTCTGCAAGGACAAACCTTGCAGAAAATTAGTATTCTCCGGAGATGATTTTGTCTGCAATTGCCTTTCCATCTCTAACTGCCTGGTTAGTCCCCCTATCCTCTGGATAGATCTGGGACATGTTTACTAAGTACAGATTCTTAATACCTGTTTTAACTGGAGGAATGTATGTGTGGTAGTTAGTATCTACAATTGGTTGAGCAAACTTATCTCTAAATATCCAGTGCTTTTCAACCCAGCTCTTATTAAACTTTGGATTGATTCTTTTTAAATCACTCACAACTAAATCAAATAGAGTCTTTTTATCCATGGTCATAAGAGCGTCATTTTGTGCTGGGTAAGCACCAGCATATAGTAAGTGAGCGCTGCCATATTTACTCGCGTCTACAAAATTAGTGTGTTCAACTGCAGCGAGAATATGTAAGCTTGGATCATTGATATTTAGCCAATATATATCATTCATGAATTTATTCTTAAGCTCAAAAACGGTAACCATAGCTGCTCGGTACTTTACTTTATCTAGTTTAGCTTTATATGTTTCTGGTAGAGATGGACAAAGCTTGGTAAAGACAGGATTAGGAGTTGTGACAATGACTTTGTCATACTGCAGGGTTTGACCCTGTAAGCTTAACAGGGTCAAACCCTTATTGCTCGAAGGTTTAATTTCAACAATGTCTGAATTTGGATACAGATTAACTTTTCTAGTCTTAAGTTCTTCTACCAGCTTATCCACTAACAACTTAAATCCTCCATCCAGATAAACCAGCTCTTCATGTGAACCATTTCTAGACTTGCTTCTTAAGTACAATCTTGACCAGAGCCACGCCATGGATACACTGTCGGCATGTTCCCCAAATTTACCTTTAAGAAGCGGCTCCCAGATTAGTTCATATGCTTTTTTACCTGAATACTTTTTCATCCAGGTGCTGGCTGAAATTCCACGCAATTTCATCCAATTCTTTTCTGTAACAAACTTCTGCAGGTATACTGCAACGAGCCCAAGTCTAATTCGGTCAACTACGGATAGGGGAGAAAAGGTTAAAAGGTTCTTGGGTTTAGAAAAGGGATAGATTTTGTTTTCATAGTAAACACCTACTGAACTTGGTAAATATAGTAGCTTATGATCTATATTCAGCTCATGGGCAAGCTTAATAATATCCTTGTCACTTTTAAATAGATGGTGGTAGTAACCCTCAAAACCTACATCATTAACTGTTAGAAGACCTAACAAGCCACCAAAACTACCGCTTTTCTCATAGAGGTCTATCTGGTTATCTGGTTGTAGGGAGAGGTAGTAGGCAGTGCTTAATCCAGCCATTCCTCCACCAATTACTGCTATTTTCATATCTAGTTATAGTCTACCTTACTTGTTACTTCAATAAAGTTGTATGGATGCTCTAGGTCAACAGTAATGTAGCTCTTGTCTTCCAGAAGATCTAGCTGAGCTCCAAAGTAGTTATTAAAGATAACTCTAAACGTATTTACAGGAGATATCTCTGAATATAGAGTCTCCTGCATATCCATACCTGGCAGGTAATATGCATTCAGTATTCGCATTTTAACCTTAAGAGCATTATCACTAAGCGTTCTCCAGTCCATGTCCTCTCCACAATGTCCCCAGCCATCGTCTTCAGCTAATTCTGGAATAATGCCACATGGGCCTTCATCTGACTGAACAATTATTATTGGTTCAGATTCTGAATTAAGCAGAATGTTATCTACAATATCTTGGATAACTTTGTTGCTGTAGATCAGTTGATTAAGGTAGCTTGTAGAGTCACTTTGCGCAGCGACATCTGCCTCTGTAATATGGTTTCCTGCTTGATCATATATGTATGGCCCATGCGGCAGGAGCATATGGACAAATACGAACTTAGGACCAGATTTAGTTTTTGTAATTTGCTCTAACTTTTTAAGCTTTGCTGGGATTCTAAGTTTCTGCTCGACCCTGAGGTAATTTTCCTCATTAAATTCAACTGCCTGCATTTTTGCTAGCACAGGCAAAGCCAACGTGGTTTGTAGAAACTCGCGGGAAAACTGATCAAGTCCTAAGAAGCTCCAGCTGTATACATCATCAGCGAGTGTGTTGTCTGCTGTTGGAAACCACCAGGATCCCAGATGATAATAACTATATCCTAGCTCCTTTAATATTAAACCTACTTGATGCTTATCCAGCATACTGTTTATTGGAGTTTGCTCCTCGGACTCTTTCCCATACTCATCTGTAAGATGACTAAGGTAGGTCATATTCAATGAGGAAGCCAAGGATTGAAAAGTCTTAGGATAATTTGCAACACTTCTATCTGTCACATAAAAGCCTTTTGCATCTAGGTAATTTGTAAACTCTGAATTGTCATAGTCTAGCTCTGAGGCAAGTGTAGAATTAGCTGCATAACGATCAAAGATTAGATAGTATATGTCCGGTTTAATCGCGACGCTTAAAGCCGGGCGATCCATTTCATGTAACGCCCGGCTAGCGTCGTGTAGAGCTGGGTTGGAAGTTTGTTTGGTGTTGGGTTTGTGGTTTAAGATTGTGAAAAGAGAAGAGAGTAGAAGAACAATGCTCATTATAAAAAATAGCTGATTAAATTTCTCGACAAAGGTCCCACCCTTTACTCCATAAAGGGAACGACCAAGTCTCGCAATTTGTATACCTAAGCTTATGAGAAATAGCTCTGATACAAACAGAAGCTTATCTGTTCCAATCTGCAGTATTTTAAGATCTATATTAAATTCTGTTGGAAATAGCTGAACCAGATGTCCATGTGTAAAAAAGATTAAAGCAACGATGCTTGCCATAAAGGCAGTCTTTGTACTGTTTCGTATAGCTAGGGCTAGTATTAAAGTAGTGACAACAGTCGCCAAGATTGAGTAGGCCAGTGGCTTATATACTAACTCAATAGGTGTCTCAGCTATGTTATGGGCGTAGAGGAAAAGGACAGAATAGATAGCGAAAATGGCAGGATTAAGAAGTGCTAATTTTTTGCGCATTTGAATTACATCTTACTATTTGGCTTTCAGCCAGTATAGTGTTCGTTTGGAACCAGTAATTTTGTGTTTGGCCTTAGTGGTGAAATATTTACCAAACTCTTTCTCAAACTGGACTTGAGTGTATTTATCAAAGATGTCTTCGCGCGAGATAAGCATTTTCTGGACCTGAGAATCTGGCTTGGGAACAAACTCAATAACTAGATTTGTTGTAATTTTGTGAAGAAAATTAGCTATGCTGGCTAGAGGCAGGTTATTGGAAATAGCTAAGTGATGAATTAATGCTAAAGCAAGAACCAGATCAACTGGCCCGCGCTCAATAAGAGACATACGCTCTTTGTTGTGCCACCCTAATGCAGGAGATGGGTTTGTTAAATCCTGGATTAAAGGAAGGATATTATCAATCTTTATCTTGTTCAAGCTCTGGAAATTGCGCTCAACTGCTAATGGGTCAATATCAAGGGCGACGACATTCTTGGTATATGGTGCAGCGGTTATACTAAATTCTCCGGTATTTGCTCCTAGATCCCAGATCTGTTTTGGTTTAATCTTCTTAGCTATATCCTTTACTAGTGTCTGCTTATGTGTAAAGGCTTTATCTGTATAGTTGGTCTCTTTATAATAGTCCCCCCACTCGGTCTTGGCAACTTTCCAGTCTAAACCCTCAATAGTCGAACGAAGATTAGTTAGTATATTTATTAACTGTGTTTTTGAAATACCTCTTGAGCTAGATTTTATGGTCTGGTGCTTATCGGCAAACTTCTTTTGGCTCTTTGCATGTAGATGGACATGAGTAGCTATTCCTAAGTTAAGCCATGACTTTTTTGGCAATAGTGTAGATGCTAGATCCAGTGGTATTCCGTCAATGTTTGTTCTCATAAGCTGAAGAGTGCGAATATCCCCATATGACATCAGAGCTAGTGGAGCTAGAAAGTGCTGGCAGAACTGCTTATACGCTACCCAGGGCTTATTATTCTCATATTCTTGGAAAGATAAGGTATCTATTAATATGGGTTTATTGTTAACAAACTGGATATTAAAAGCTGTAGCATCCTTTAGGATCATGTCGTGTTCTAGTGCCCTTAGAGAGATATCTAAAGTAGTAAGGGCCGCAGCCTTAAGCTGAGAAAAACTCCATTCGTATGGATAGGAGATAAATGGAATAAGCTCAGGTTTAATTATTTTATATGCCATATCTGGCTCAGGAGCTTTCATGCTGGATTCCTTATGTGCTATTAGAAGATCACTATCTACAAGACTCTTATATAGCCCAGTTGTCATAAGCTTGTCGTAATCACTCTTGTATGACGTGTTTACCTGGCGATATACAGAACTATCCTTTTGAAAAATGAAACCGGATGGATCACGAAATGAGCCTGGAAGCTTAGTTATCTTTTTCATCAGCACTGGGTTTGCGTTTACGCCTAAAGAGCTCAACTATTTTGCTCCAGCCAGATTTAAATACAACTGTTCCTCCAATTACGGAAGCAATAAGAATCTGGAAGACATAGCTTCCTGTACCTGGATCAAGGTATGCGTGTGCAGGCTTGGGGAACAATAATACGCTCAGTGTTAACAGTAATAGCAACATAAAGTGTATTTTAGCACCAGTTGCGCTAAAATTGAATTAGCTATGCGCATAGGAGTAGACATTTCACAAGTTGTGTATTCAGGTACAGGAGTTGGAGAGTACACAAAAAGATTAATAATTAACCTATTAAAAAATGATACGGAAAATGAGTACGTGCTGTTTTTTTCCAGCTTGAGAAGGAAACTACCAGAAGATATATTAAAAATGCAGTCTAGGAATGTAACTATCAGGAGATTTTTTCTTCCACCAACTTTACTGGATATGCTCTGGAACCGTTTGGGTATATTTCCAATTGAATGGTTTGTTGGAGAAGTAGATGTCTTTATTTCAAGCGACTGGACTCAGCCGAGCTCTCGCTCAGCTGAGCTAGTAACGGTGGTACACGACCTTTCCCCACTAAAGTTTCCCCAAGAGCACCATCCCAAAATAGTTAACGTGCATAAACGAAGATTGGAGAAGGTAAAGAAGCTGTGTGACATGGTTATCTCTGATAGTCAGGCAACAAAGCAAGACTTAGTTAAGATGTTGGGTGTTAGTGAATCTAATGTAAAAGTTGTATATCCTGGAGGAAAATTATAATGTTAATAGGTATTGATGGAAATGAAGCTAATCAAGAGAGTAGGGTTGGAATCGGCAGATATGGTCTGGAATTGATAAGTCAATTCTATAAATATCTAATTCCAAATATCAAATTCCAAATATATCTTAAAAACAAGCCAGAAGATCACATGCCTAAAGAGAAGGACGGCTGGGAATATAGAATAGTTGGTCCAAATCCATTCTGGACTCAAATTGGATTGCCATTGAATTTATTTCTAGATAAAAACAGACCAGATATTTTCTGGACACCCACCCACTATGCTCCACGTTTTTGTCCTTGTCCAAGCGTTGTATCGATTATGGATACTTCATACCTACATTATCCAGAAATGTTTAGAAAAAGAGATTTATATCAGCTTAGGAACTGGACGAGCTATTCAGTAAATAATGCAGCTAAGATTTTAACTATCAGCAAAGCTTCAAGAACTGATATAATTAGGTTCTATAAAGTTGACCCGGAAAAAATAGAAGTTACTTATCCCGGGATTGTTATGAGTAAAAATGTGTTAGCTGACCAAATTTTTTCCAAGTACGGCATAAAACCTAATTTTATTCTTTACGTGGGGACAATCCAGCCGCGCAAAAATCTAGTTCGGCTAATTGAAGCATATCAAATACTACTTAGTAAACAAAGCAAGATGGATAACCAGCTGGTTATAGTTGGGAAAAAAGGATGGCTGTATGAGGAGATATTTAAGCGTGTGAAGGAATTGGGATTAGAGGGTAGAGTAGTTTTTACAGGATTTGTCCCAGACGAAGAGCTTTCAACATTTTACAGCGAAGCTAAACTAATTACCCTAGTAAGCCTATATGAAGGATTTGGATTGCCGCCACTTGAAGCTATGAGCTACAAAACGCCGGCTGTAGTGTCTGATGTATCTAGTTTGCCTGAGATTGTAGGAGATGCAGGTATATTGGTTAACCCAGAAGACTCTGCAAGTATTGCGTTGGGAATAGATAAGGTTTTATCTATGTCTGAATCAGACTATAATAAAAAAGGAGAGTTGGCAAAAGCCCAGGCGGCTAAATTTAACTGGGAGAAAACCGCTAGAGAGACACTTGAGATATTAAATAAAGTGGTTGGTAATAAGAAAAATGAAAGATAAATACGGAAATGAGTTAAACTCTGGCGAGGTTTTGCGCAAAGGAGTATCTAGAGTAGAAAGTATTTTGCTTGATTTAGAGCTTATGATTTTACGTTGGGTTGGTCATATTCCGCTTCACACTGTGCGTAAGTTCTTTTATAGAACCTCTGGTATGAAGATTGGAAAAGGCTCTAATGTACATATGTGGGCACGTTTTTTTATGCCATCAGGGATAACTATTGGAGAAGATACAATCGTGGGGAATAATGTGTTTTTAGATGGTCGGGCTCCAATCATTGTAGGTAACCATGTGGATATTGCCGCAGAAGTAATGATTTATTCTTCTCAGCACGATATTGATGATCCGGAGTTTAAGGCAGTACTAAAACCAATAACTATCGGAAACTATGTTTTTATTGGACCGCGTACAATACTTTTGCCTGGAGTAACGATAGGGGAAGGAGCAATAGTTGCTGCTGGAGCGGTAGTAGTAAAGAGTGTTGCCCCCTTTACGGTTGTAGGTGGTGTTCCAGCAACTAAGATACGCGATAGGAAACTTACAAATCCTCAATATATACTGGGTCGTGCACGGAACTTTCAATAAATGGATCTTTCGATAATAATTTTAAGTTACAATACTAGCCAGTTACTTGGAGAATGTCTCCATTCAGTATTTTCTAGTATGCAAAATTCAAACTTATCGTTTGAGGTTGTCGTGGTAGATAATGCTTCAACAGATAATAGCGTTGCAATGGTTAAAGATGAGTATAAAGCTGTAAAGCTTATAGAGAGTAAAGAAAACTTAGGATACTCGAAGGCGAATAATTTAGCGACTGCAAAAGCAAAAGGCAAATACCTGCTTTTTCTTAATTCAGATATCATTGTATTAGATCAAGCAATAGAAAGTTTGCATCGCTTTGTAAATCAAAACGTTGACGCTAGTATTGCGGGTGGAAAGCTTATAAATTCAGACGAAAAGACTCCTCAAGCTTCTTGTGGACCTTTCTACACATTACCTGTTTCATTCGCTGTATTGTTTTTACGAGGGGACCATTGGGGTTTGACACGCTACTCTCCTGATAAAGTTAAAAAAGTCGACTGGGTATCTGGTGCTTGTTTTATTATAGAAAAAACTACATTTAGTAAAGTAGGGGGATTTGATGAAGCAGTGTTTATGTATATGGATGAAATAGACTTTCTATATAGAGCAAGTAATAAAGGATATCAAACCTATTTTTATCCAGATGCTCGCTTCATTCATCATGGAGCTGCAAGCTCGAAAAGTAACCGTGCTCCTGTTATTAATATATTCAAAGGCTTGGTATATTTTTACAAAAAACACCATAAAGGTGCCAATTTATTGGTTTTGCAGCTTATGTTATTGTTAAAAGGTTTATTAGGTATAATAGTTGGTGTGTTAATGGGTAATAAAGATATGAAAACTAGTTACACAAAGGCAGTGGGTGAGGTTATATGAAAAATAACTGGCTAGATTGGCTCGATAATAATATTTTGAAAGTAGTAGTTGTTTTCTTAATTGCTTTTATACCACTTTATCCAAAGTTTCCTTTGGTCGACCTAAAGAATACCTGGGTGTATATCCGTTGGGATGATATGGTGATCGCTTTAGCCAGTTTAATATTTGGTATTCAGGTTCTTCGTCGGAAAGTAACCCTAAGGACTCCACTTACGAAGCCAATTGCGTTATATTGGCTGGTTGGATTATTTACCACAATTTATGCATTGTTATTTATTGTTGGAAATATTCCACATATATTCCCTAGTCTCGTAATTCTACATTACCTTCGTCGAATTGAGTATATGATGGTGTTTTTTATTGCCTATAATAGCGTTAGGTCTAAATCAGACTTGAAACTATATCTGACCACATTAAGCTTGACGGTGGTTGCGATTATTATCTACACCACAGGTCAAAGGTTGGCTGGATTTCCAGCAATACTAACAATGAATGAAGAGTTTGCTAAAGGTAAACTTCTTTATTTGCCACCAACGGCACGAATTACCGCAACATTTGCGGGCCACTATGATTTAGCGGCTTATATGGTGTTTGTTATTCCGATCATCCTGGCAACAGTTTTTGCGGTTAAACGAATTAGCTTGAAAATAGGATTGATTCTTTTGTCTACGCTTGCCTATATTGTGTTGTTATTCACAGAATCACGCGTTTCTATTGCAGCCTACTTTTTAGCAATTAGCTCGACAATGCTGTTTATGAAAAAGAGATTACTTCTGATTCCAGTATTGATCATCAGCGTCTTCTTGATGAATAACTTATCTGGTTCTTCAGAAAGAATATATAAGACGTTTCGCGTTAGGGATGTTGCTTTTAATTTGGAAACTGGACAGCCTATTGCAGCTGTTAACAGTGTAGATGAGAAAACTGGTATAGCCACAGCAGAGTCTCAGGAGGTAACAAAAGAAACGCTACCCGTAGGATCGGGCTTTATAGGTTTACCCGGAGGAGGAGGTAGCGGAACTGGATGGAATGGCGGCGGTTCAGGATCACTGAGCAGGTATGAGCCGAGTGAGAGGATTGAGGTTCGCCAACTAACGTATAAAACGTATGCTACGCAAGAGCTCGCGGCTACAGGTGGAGCAAAGCTAGCAACTGTATCTGGTAAATTCTTAATAAGAAAAGCCCTTGTTTATGACATTTCTTTTACTACACGCTTTCAGGGTGAATGGCCTAGGGCAATAGAAGCATTTAAACGAAATCCAGTTTTAGGTAGTGGTTTTTCTACAATAAGCTTGGCGACGGATAACGACTATTACAGAATGCTGGGTGAAACGGGTATTTTAGGGACCTTTACATTCTTAGGTATTTTCTTTGCTGCAGGGGTAGTTGTCTTACGTAGCTATAAGAAAATGGAGAGTAAGTTTTCGCGTTATTTTGTGTTTGGTATTGCAGGAGGAGTGATGGGTTTGGCATTTAATGCATTGCTTATTGATGTGTTTGAAGCTTCAAAAGTGGCCTATACACTTTGGTTATTAATAGGTATAGGTTTGGGAGCTATTAGCATGTGGTATAAGGGGAAATATAACTACACTAAGGAATTTGTGCGTTTGGTAAATTCAAAACTAGTATTAATTATTGCTCTAACAATATTGGGCTTAGTATCCTTTTTGCCATTCCTGAAGCATTACTTTACTGGTGATGATTTTACCTGGTTACGCTGGGCAGCAGAAGACGGGTTTGAAGATAGTTTATTGTATTTTTTACAAACAGATGGATTCTTTTATCGACCTCTACAAAAATGGCTATATCTCGTGATGTTTAATATTTTTTGGCTCCAGCCTATGGGCTATCACTTTGTGAGCTTAGCGGTTCATCTTATGGCAACAGCAGGAGTGTATCTATTGAGCGATCAGCTAATAAAAAATAGACGTCTAGCGCTAGTACCGGCACTAATATTTTTATACTTAGCGAGTAACTCAGAGTCAATTTTTTGGGTCTCATCGCTAGGTAATATGATATCTGTAATAACCATGGTGTGGTCGACATATCTATATGGTCAAGCTAGATTGAATAAGAATATTCTCTTGGCTATATTAGTCTTTGCTTTAAACATAGTGGCGATGTTGGCCTACGAAGGAGGCATTACAGCACCGATCTTATTAGTGCTTTGGGAATTAATATATGGCAAGCGTCAAGTATGGCGACTAATACCTAATCTGTTGCTGATGCCAGCATATATAGCAGCTAGGTATTTTGCTTCAGCACACGGACTGGCAGGTGACTATAACTATAACTGGCTAAAACTACCAGTGAATGTTGTTGGTAATGCTTTGGCTTATCTAGTGATGCTTGTGACGGGTCCGCGCTGGGCAGGCGACTGGTTTGGTAGTCTACGATTCTTACTAAACAGTGAAGCTAAGACAATGATAGCTGTTACGGTCTTAGTTTCAATATCTGGGCTGGTATTTCTAATAGTTATGATCCGTCGAAGACAGCGTGTATCTAAACTGCTCTTATTTGGAGCAGGATATTCCATTATTGCCCTGATGCCCTTTTTGGGATTGGGTAACGTTAGCATTAGATATAGCTATCTGGCTGCTCCTGGCTTTGTAATCATATATATCTTTGCTCTTAAAACTCTCTATGGTCGTCTTCGCAAAGTTAACTTTTCGTTAGCAATAGTTGTATCGGGCGCTATATTTATTGCTACGCTTGGTTTTAACTATCAGCAGCTTAGGGAGTCGAATCGGGACTGGGTTAGGGCGGGTGAGATAGTACAAAATACGCTATTAAGTTTGAAGAATAAATACTTTCCTTTTGCTACAAAAGGGCGTTTTTATTTCGTGGATAGACCGATTAGATATGGCACAGCTTGGGTGTTTCCGGTTGGCTTAGCTGACGCTTTTTGGCATAGCTGGCAAGATTCTCGACTTGAGGTTCATGAGGTATCTTCAATAGGTGAGGGATTTAGACTTGCCGATACAGCGGGCAATTCGTACGTGTTTATATTCCGTGATGGAAAAATAGAGCTTGTTGAGCATGAAGTAGTAAAATTTGAGAAGGAGTTTACTGTTGTTGAATGAAAAGTAAAATATTATTGATAGTAATCTTATTTGTTTGTGTGTTGCTTCGCTTGTATAAAATAGATAATCCAGTTGGTGATTGGCATTCCTGGCGCCAAGCAGATACAGCCGCTGTAGCACGTAACTTTGATAAGTTTGGCGTGGATATGCTTCGTCCTCGTTATGATGACTTGTCCAATATATCTTCAGGCCTAGATAATCCAATGGGCTGGAGAATGGTGGAGTTTCCGGTCTATCAGATAACAGCATACGGCTTAAAGCAGGTATTCGGTACTTGGTCAATTGAGATATGGTTGAGGCTTGTAAGTATTGCTGCATCCACTGGATCTGTATTGCTGATTTATCTCCTTGGATTTCATATGGTAAACAAGCGAGTAGGTCTCCTATCGGCACTTGGCTTTGGGGTTCTTCCGTATTCTGTCTATTATGGTCGGGTAATTTTACCCGAGGCAACAGCCGTATTCTTAGCGCTTCTATCCATATATCTTCTAATACGTATAAAAAATACTTTTTTAGCAGTAATCTTATCAGGGATTACAGGAGCATTGGTCTTACTTGTAAAACCTACCGCAGCTTTTATCATGCTGCCAATGATATATTTTGCTTGGAAAAGGTTTAAAGGATTTAGAGGTATCTTTTCGATATGGCCATACCTCCTGACTATACTAATATTAACTCCATTCATGTGGTGGAGAAACTGGATTACCCAGTACCCTGAGGGAATTCCAGGTAACATATGGTTGTTAAACGGAGACGGTATTCGTTTAAGAGGCGCATGGTTTTACTGGATCTTTGGCGAGAGAATCTCAAAATTTATACTTGGGTTCTGGGGAGTGGTGCCATTGGCTTTAGGGGTTCTATCGATGCTATCTAGTTCTAAGTTAAAACCAGTGCTCTGGTTTGTGGCTGGAGCAGCCATATATCTAGTCATATTTGCGACTGGTAATGTTAAGCATGACTATTATCAGGTGATGATTTTGCCCGCTCTGGTTTTTACGGTTGCGGTGGGAATAGAGTATTTAATTAAAGATAAGAAGTCTTTCATAGAGCGATCTGTTTCTTATTCATTCACCACGGCAATATTACTTTTATCTGTGGTGCTTTCTTGGCATGAAGTTAGAACATACTACTGGATCAATAATATGAAGATGGTGGAAGTAGGAAAAATAGTAGATGAACTTTTACCAAAGGATGCAAAAGTCATTGCAATGTACGGTGGTGACACAGCTTTTTTATACCAGACAAATAGACAAGGTTGGCCGATTGGATTTGAAATTGAGGATAAAATTAAAAAAGGTGCAACGCACTATGTTTCACTAGATCCTCTGGATATTGAGCCGGAGACGTTAGCAGAAAAATATACCACGCTCAAAGAAGGAGATGGTTATATTATCATTTCATTAACTCCGTCTAAATGAAAATTCTATTTGTTACCTATGATCTTCCTTATCCACTGGATTCGGGGGGTAAAGTTCGTGCTTATAATCTAATAAAAGAGCTTGCAAAAGAGCATAAGGTAACCCTTTTCTCATATTACCGAGATAATTCCCAACTTAATTATGTAGACAAATTACGCAAATATTGTGTGAATGTACACCTCTTTATGAGAACGGAATTGTTTTCTCTGAAACATATAGCAAATACCATGTTTCATCCCAATCTAACCGCACATATCTCTCATTATTACCATAAAGATCTACAACAAGAGCTAAAAAAGGAGCTAAAAAATGGTGCATATGATCTGTTACACCTAGAATCCTTTTATACTAGTTATCTACTCGGGGAGTATGGAATAACCCAGGTGCTAGGAACAGAGAATATTGAATGGCAGGTATACCAGCAGCATGCAGAAACAAAGCCTAAGTTTATTCAGCTACCGTTGAGTTTAGAAGCAATGAGAACGCGTTTATTTGAAAGATCTACTTGGAAGAAAGCAGACTCTATCTTAGCTGTGTCTCCCTCAGATACCAAAGAAATAAAGGCACATACAGCTAAACCAGTTTATGAGATACCAAATGGGGTTGATCTTGATTATTTTAAATTTAATATACCCAAAATGGCTAAGCAGAAGAATCTAGAACATATAAGATTTCTATATGTAGGAGATTATTCATATATTCAGAACAAAGATACAGTAGCTTATTTATTAAAGGATATCTATCCTGTCTTAAAGGAGAAATACCCTAAGTCTACACTAACGATAGTGGGTAAGAACATTTCACGTAAGCTAGATAGAAAGCTTATTCCGGGTGCTAAAATAAGAAGGAGTATTGAAGATATTCGTGTTGCCTACAGTAATGCAGATATACTACTAGCTCCTCTGCGTATAGGTTCAGGGACCCAGTTTAAGTTGCTTGAGGCGATGGCTATGGGTGTTATTGTAGCAACCACAGCTGTGGGATCAGAAGGTTTAAATGCTAGAAATGGAAGAGAATTGGTTGTATTTAAGGGTAGAAAAGATGTTGTGGAAGTTATATCTAGTATAGTTACGGATAGTAAAAGGGCTGGAGAAATAGCTAAGCAAGCTCGGGAGTTTATTGAAAAGGAGTATAGTTGGAATGTGATCGGTACTAAGTTAAGATCTATATACTCACAACTTACTAAATGAAATTAGCGGTTATTATTGTTAGTTATAATACAAAACCCTATCTTCAAAAGTGTCTAGAAACTCTGAAAAAAAGCGATTTTCCTCAAAAAGAGCTAGCTACAGTAGTCGTAGATAACGCGTCGACAGATGATACAGTAGTTGAATTGAAAAGTAAGTTTAAAGATGTAGTTTGGGTAGAACTTGATGAAAATACTGGTTTTTCACGAGCAAACAATGTAGGTATTAAGGAAGTCAAAGACGCTGATTATTACTTATTCCTAAATCCAGATACGCAAGTTCTAGCCAATACGCTAACTAAGCTTGTCAAATATATGGAGAATAATAAGGAAGTTGGTGTAGTCTCTCCATATGTTCAATTATTGGATGGATCGATAGATGACGCTTGTCATAGGGGGTTTCCAACGCCTTGGAATGCATTGTGTCATTTTTCAGGTCTAGCAAAATTATTTTCTAATTCGCTATTGTTCAATGGGTATCATCTGGGTTATAGGGATCTGCTAGACGTGCATCAGATTGATTCTTGTGCGGGGGCGGCAATGCTGGTTAGAAGAGAAATAGGAGAAGAGATTGGTTGGTGGGATGAAGACTACTTTTGGTATGGGGAGGATCTAGATTTTTGTTATCGTGTTAAGCAAGTTGGCAGTAGGGTAATGTTTTATCCAGAAGTTAAAATTTTACATCACAAGGGAGTATCTGGGGGTATAAAAAAACATTCTAAGCAAAGATCATCAGCAGATGAGAAAACGCGTAGATTGGCCCAAGGAGCAAGATTTGATGCAATGCTAATATTTTATAATAAACACTATGTAGACCGAAAGTATCCAAAATTGGTAACTTTAGTTGTTACTGCATTTATTAGATTTATTAAGTTAATTACATAGTAATGTTATACGTGTAACAGAGGTATGAAAATAGGAATAGACACAAGGCTTAAAAATGAGAGCGGAGTAGGTAGGTATATACGTAATCTACTTCTTAATCTCAAGCAAATAAACCCAGAACATGAATACGTATCTATTGATCCAGATATCAGATGGCACTCTCTAAGAGAGCAGATTCAGATGCCATTTATATTAGGGAAAAAATATGATTTAGTTCATTTTCCCTATTTTAATGTACCGATCTTTTTTAGAGGGAAATTTGTGATGACGGTGCATGATCTAATTATTAATACCTATGCAACAGGTAAAGCTAGCACTCTAAACCCTATTTTATATTGGCTTAAAAGGTTGGCTTATCTTTTTGTACTGCGAATAGCAGTTTACAGAGCTCAGAAGATAATCGTACCGAGTCTTGCAGTTAAAGCTCAGCTGCTTGGAGAATATAAGTTATCAGAAGAGAAGGTTGTTGTTATTTATGAAGGAATAGACAAAAAACTAACAGAGGCAGTTGGGGGAAGAGATATACTGAATAGATATCAGCTGAAGCCAGAAGGGTATTTGTTATATGTTGGTAATGCCTATCCACATAAAAACTTAGAGACTTTGCTTAAAACATTCAATGCAATTAATGAGGCTGATCTGAAGTTGGTACTTGTTGGTAAGTATGACTATTTTTATAACCAGCTTATTGCAGGTAATATGAATAGAGACATAATATTCACCGGATTTATAAAAGATGAAGAGTTGGTGTATTTATATCAAAATGCATTAGTGCTTATACAGCCATCGCTAATGGAGGGGTTTAGCTTGCCTACTATCGAGGCCATGGGGCGAGAATGTCCGGTCTTATGTAGTGATATTCCGGTACATCGTGAGGTTTGTCAAGAGGCAGCGGTTTACTTTGTTCCACAAGATGCCCAAGATCTAAATAATAAGATTATGGAATTAGTCGCAGATAAAAATAAACGGAGTAGGCTTGTGGAACTAGGCAAAGAAAGAGTAAGATATTTTTCTTGGGAGATGGCTGCTAAGCAGACACTTGAAGTTTATGAAAGTTGCGTTAGTTTATGATCGTGTAAATAAATGGGGAGGAGCAGAGCGATTACTATTGGCTCTGCATGAAATTTGGTCTGATGCGCCACTATATACAGGTGTGTATAACCCAGATTCCGCTACTTGGGCAGAAGTGTTTAAAGTTAAACCTTCGTTGGTAAATAAGCTTCCTTTTACCCGAACGCGACATGAGTTTTTTGCTTGGCTGATGCCATTTGGTTTTGAAAACTTCTCTTTTGATAACTATGATGTTGTAATATCTATTACCTCTGCGGAAGCTAAAGGAATAATAACTAAACCTAAGACTCTGCATATTTGTTATTGTTTAACACCAACTAGATATTTATGGAGTAATCGAAAGCAGTATCTTAACGAACTGCCTACCATTGTAAGATTTTTTGCTAAGCCGGCAATAAATCATTTGCGTAGCTGGGATAAGATTGCATCGTCACGTCCAGATGTTTATATAGCTATCTCACATTATGTACAAGATCGGATAAAACGCTACTATAAGCGAGATGCCGATGTTATTTATCCTCCTATAAACCTAGACGTTAAGCCCACAAAATTAGCGAAAAAAGCCGGAGATTATTTTCTCGTAGTAAGTCGTTTAGTTAAATACAAAAAAGTGGATCTGGTTATAAAGGCGTGTGAAAAACTAGGTTATAAATTGGTAGTTGTAGGCGATGGCAAAGAACGAGATAAGTTGCATAAGCTAGCAAAATCAAACACAACCTTTGTTGAACACGCCACTGACCATGAATTGGCTAAATATTATGAAGGTTGCAAAGCTTTAATTACTGCTCAAGAAGAAGATCTAGGATTAGTTGCTGCTGAAGGACTGCTATATGGAAAGCCTGTAATTACGTTTAATAAAGGTGGGGTTATAGAGATCGTAAAAGATGGAGTTACGGGTAAGTTTTTTAATAAACAAAGTGTATCTGCTCTAGCAAATGCCTTGGTAGAGTTTAATGCATCTTCCGATGCGTCTGTGTATAATAGCAGAATAATTTCGCAAACTGCGGAAAAATTTAGTAAACTATCTTTTAAGCATAAGTTTAGGCAGTACGTTGTAAGTGCGTACAAGAATAAGATAAATATATGAAAGCAGTAATTTTTGCCGGGGGAGTAGGAACGAGGTTGTGGCCGCTGTCGCGGAAAAAATCTCCCAAGCAGTTTGAACAAATAGTTGGAAACAGCTCTACGTTGCAGCTGTCTGTAGACCGTTTGACCTCTAGTTTTGCTCCAGATCAGATTTATATATCAACTGGCTTGGACTATGTAGACATGGTTTCAAGTCAACTACCAAAAATTCCTCGCAACAACATCATTGGTGAGCCTGAAATGAGAGATGTTGGACCTGCAGTTGGTTTGGTGGCGGCTATTTTACATAAGGATGCACCAGGGGAACCTTTTGCAATATTATGGAGCGATCACTTGGTTAAAAATATCTCGTTGTTTAATAATATTTTAAGCGTTGGTGGAAAACTGGTTGAGAAGAATAATGACAGTATAGTGTTTATAGGACAGACCCCACGCTTTGCTAGCGAGAACTTGGGTTGGATAGAAAGAGATAGCCAGCAAGATGAAATAGATGGAATAAAGATATATGGTTTTAAGAGCTGGAAGTATCGTCCAGACAAAGCTATGGCAGATAAATTTTTCAAAACTGGAAAACATCTCTGGAACTTAGGCTATTTTGTTACTACTCCTGAGTTTCTGCTTAAGCAATATAAGAAGTATGTTCCCGAAATGTATGAGAAACTACAGGAAATAGTAGCGCAGAGGGAAAAGCCTAGTTATGAGAGTAAGCTTAAGGAAATATATCCAACATTAGAGAAAATTAGTTTTGATAACGCAATCCTTGAAAGGATCGAGAGTGGGAATAGATATGTAATTGCAGAAGATATTGGATGGAGTGATGTAGGGGCTTGGGAAGCCTTAAAGGAGGCGCTTGAGGATGAGCCAGGGCAAAACATAACAAAGGGGAAGGTTATTATTAACAACTGTAGCGATAACTTAATTTATAGTTATACCGATCAAACCATAGCAGCTATAGACCTTGATCACATGATGGTTGTAAATACAGGAGACGTGCTATTGATTTGCCCCAAGAAGTCTACTGCTAAAGTTAAAGAGCTTGTAAACAGTCTAGCTGGAACAGATGATGAGCATCTTACATAAATAATGTATTCCAAACTTAAACGCAGCTTTGATCTTCTTAGCGCCTTGATGTTAATTGCCTTTTTTTCCCCAATAGCTTTATTTACTGCAATTGCTATTAAGTTGGATACTGAAGGGCCAATTTTTGCAGATACACCTGAGCGAGTAGGTAAAAATGGTGTACCTTTTAAGATGTATAAATTTCGTTCAATGATAATGGATGCACACAATCTACTTAGAAGAGACCCTAAACTTAGGAAGCTATACGAACAGTATAAAAAAAACAGCTACAAACTGGTTGAAGATCCTCGAGTAACGGCGGTAGGAAGGTTTATTCGAAAACATTCTATAGACGAGTTACCACAGCTTATTAATGTTATTCGAGGTGAAATGAGCTTAGTGGGTCCTAGAGCTTATTATCCGGATGAGCTTAAGGAGCAGCAAAAGAAATATCCACATACGAAAAAACTTGTTCGGAGAGTGCTATCTATTAGACCAGGTATTACAGGAATTTGGCAGGTATCTGGTAGATCTGAGGTAAATTTTGATAAGAGAATTGCGATGGATGCAGAGTATGCAAGTAAGCGATCGTTGTTGTATGATATTTCCATACTTCTTAAAACGCCATGGGCAATGATCAGTGGTAAGGGGGCGGTTTAGGTAGTACAATTTAGAAATATCTTAAATTATGGACTTTAAAAAGATAGAAATTACTAAAGATAAGCCTCAATCTAAGGAATCGGTAGTGGCTACCTCAAGAATCCAAAGAAGAAAATTTCGTGTAAATCTTCCGAAATTTGGCATACCAAAGTTCAGATTCAGCAAAAAAGGAGGAATGCTCATTGCTGTTCTAGTAGGTGTGCCTGTAATTTTACTGGTGATTTTGTTGATTGCGGTTGGTATACCTGCCCGTCAAATTTATGCTGATGCAAAGATTGCTCAATCCCAGCTAGATACAACATATGCAGCGGTTAAGACACAGAACCTGGCTGAAGCTAAGGAAAGTTTGAAAGGTTCTAAAGAAAAGCTTGAAACATTAAATGGATCGGTAGGTAAGCTTGATTGGTTTGGCTCAATTCCTGTTGTTGGAGCATACCAGAAAGACCTAAAGAGCGTGGTCACTGCGGGAATTGCTGGAGTTGAGGCGGGAACCATCTCGGTTGAAGCAATCGAGCCCTATGCGGACTTATTAGGGTTGGAGGAGGGAGCTTCGTTTGTAAATAAATCTACAGAAGAGCGCTTACAAACAGCAGTTACTACAATTGGCAAGCTCGCACCTGCTCTGGATAAAATAGCAGATAAATTGACTATTGTACGTGACGAGATCGATAGCATAGACCCAGATAGATATCCTGAGAAAGTAAAAGATAAAGAAATCAGACAGAAAGTTGTAGATGGAAAGGCTCAAGTCAATGAGCTTGCTGATCTATTTATCGACGCTAAGCCATTTTTGACAGCTTTGCCTGACCTTGTGGGTGCAGAAGAAGAAAAAACATATCTCTTTCTCTTTCAGAATGATAAAGAATTACGGCCTACGGGCGGATTCATTACTGCTTATGCATATTTTCGGATGCACAAAGGTAAGATTGAGGTTATCAAATCTGATGATATATACAATCTAGACAATGCGAGAAGAACCAAAGTTGCGGCTCCAGAGGAGATATTAAAATATCATAAGGAGGTTTACTCTTTGACTTTGCGGGATAGTAATTTATCCCCAGACTTTTTGGTCTCAATGCAACAGTTTGAAGAGCTGTATGATGATGTATCAAATAATCTGGAAATCGACGGTATCTTTGCCTTAGATACACATATGTTAGTTGAAGCTATGAAGATTTTAGGTCCGATTAATGCATATGGAACTACTTTTACAACGGAAGCTGATGATCGTTGTGGGGGCTGTCCACAGGTAGTATATGAATTAGAAGAGTACGCAGACAGGCGAGTAGGGTATATTCGTGATAATAGAAAAGACATTATTGGAGTATTAATGTCACAGATTATGCAAAAAGCTCTAGGGGTGTCTCCAGGAGAGTACTGGGGAAGACTTTTTCAGATGATGCTAGAAGAAGTGCAGCAAAAGCATATGATTGCGTATTTTCATGATGAAGGTGCCCAGACTGGGGCAGAGGCTCTGAATTTTGCGGGAAGGATTAAGGAGTATGATGGTGACTATCTGCATATTAATGATACGAATTTTGCTGGAGCAAAATCTAATATGTTTACTAATCATACTGTTGAGCAAGATATTGAGGTGGCAAGTGACGGAACGGTTACAAAGACGTTAACCTTGGGTTATAAAAATACAGAGCCTGCATCACCTGGCTGTAACCTTGAACGCGGGGGTCTTTGTCTAAATGGTTTACTTAGAAACTGGATTCGAGTGTATGTTCCAGAGGGGTCTGAGCTTCTAGACTTTAAAGGGTCAGAGATGGATCCTGTTGAGAAGCAGGAATTAGGCAAGACAGTTTATGAAGGATTCTTTACCGTGCGACCAGAAGGACAGGCCCAGCTTAAGATTTCTTATAAGTTACCATTTAAGGTTAATTCTGACGAATACAAGATGCTAATCCAAAAGCAGGGTGGTACGCTTGGGCATGCATACGTGATAAAAATTAATGGTAAGACCGTAGATGGGCTAGAACTAACTACGGATAAAGAACTTAAGTTTAAGCTCTAGTGGAATCTTTCAAAACTGAGGCAATTATTCTTAAACGAACCAACTTTGGCGAAGCAGACCGATATGTTTCTCTTTTCACGAGATCAAAAGGTAAAATTGCTGGTGTTGCCAAGGGAATTAGAAAAATATCGAGCAGACGAGCAGCTCATCTAGAGATGCTAAATCATTCTAAATTACATCTGACTCTGCGCAGAAATATTTACTATATTGACGGAGCTGAGAGTATAAGTAGTTATAGAGAGCTTAGGGAAGATATTGCTAAGATCCATTTAGCTTATCAATGTTGTGAGCTTATAGAAAAACTTTCTCCTGAGGGTATGCCAAATGTGCAGGTTTATGATGTATTACTCTTGGCGCTAAACCACATTAACAACCTAACAGATAAAGTTACTATATCTTATTCTGATCGCATCATTGAGAGATTTTTTTCAAGGGTACTTATGGAGTATGGATATATTTCAAAAGACCAGCCAATTGATGTCATGAATTACGCACAACAGATAATAGGGCGTAAATTTAATTCTATAGAGGTAGCTAAACACACATTATGATAGAATTTAAGCATGTCTGACATAATGAAGAAGGTTGTATCTTTGAGTAAGCGTCGGGGGTTTGTATACCCGGGTAGTCAAATCTATGGTGGTTTGGCCAATACCTGGGATTATGGACCACTGGGGACGATCTTAATGAAGAATATTCGTGATAGTTGGTGGACTACATTTATTACTCAGAGAAAGGACATGTTTCCTCTAGATTCTGGAATTCTGATGAGTCCCAGGGTTTGGGAAGCATCTGGTCATACGAGGGCTTTTAATGATATGTTGATAGATTGTCGCAACTGCAAACTAAGAACTCGGGCAGATCATTTAATTGAAAATCATCTTGAGCTTAAAGGAGAAGAAGCTAAGGTAGAGGGATTATCTGCTCAAGACTTGGCGGATATTATTCAAAACCACTCAATTGTGTGTCCTAAATGTAAGAAAAATAACTGGACTGCTCCGCGTGCTTTTAATCTACTATTTGAAACAAACATCGGTATTGTTCCAGAGAATCAGTCTAAAGCATATTTACGAGGTGAGACAGCTCAAGGAATTTTTGTTAATTTTAGACAAGTAGTTGAGAGCATGCGTCCTAAATTACCATTTGGTATTGGGCAGATTGGTAAGTCATTTCGCAATGAAATAACTAAGGGTAATTTTGTCTTTCGTACGCTAGAGTTTGAGCAAGCAGAAATTGAGTATTTCTTTGACCCAGACAAAGAAGACTGGAAGAAGGTCTTTTCGGACTGGAAAGATAAAATGCATGCTTTTGTTGTTGATGGACTGGGAATAGATGAAAAAAAACTACGCTGGAGAGAACACACTGATGAAGAACGCTCGCATTATTCTAAGCATACTGAGGACTTAGATTATAGATTTCCGTTTGGATATAAGGAGTTATGGGGGTTAGGATACAGAACAGACTACGACCTAAAGAATCACATGCAGGAAAGTGGTCAAGACCTACGTTATCTTGATCCAATGACTAATAAAAAGCTTGTTCCGCATGTAATTGAGCCGGCAGTAGGCGTAAATAGATTATTTTTGATGGTGTTGGTTGATGCTTACTGTGAAGAAGAGAAGCGAACGGTGCTTAAGCTTAAGCCAAGCTTAGCTCCGTACATAGCAGCTGTATTTCCGTTGCTTGGTAACAAACCAGAACTAAAAAAGAAGGCGCAAGCAATTTTTGAGATGTTACAAAAGCAGTTTAGCGTTACTACTGATGAAAGAGGTAATATTGGAAAGCGTTATTTCTCTCAAGATGAAATTGGTACTCCGTTTTGTATTACAATAGACTTTGATACCCTTAAAGATGAAGCAGTTACAGTAAGAGAACGCGATAGCATGATACAAAGTAGGGTTGTAATAGATGAATTAGTAGATTATATTAGTATTACACTGTGAAAAATATAGTTATTGGTATTGTTGTTTTAATTCTTCTTGTGTTTTCTGGGTGGTTTCTTTTTGGTAGAGGTAAAGATGCCAGCAACGAGCTTGTACCAGAGCCTACGGTTACCCCCGCGTTTGAGCCCATAGGAGATGAAGTAGATGTAGAGTTTGAACCAAATAAAGCTCGAACAAAGGCAATGCTTACAATAAGTGGGTTAGATCGAGCGGGTGTGGAAAGTATTGAATACGAGGTTCTTTATGAGACCTCTGGCTTAGTAAAAGGAGTAAACTCAGGAGGTTCACCCATTGAAGTGGAAAAAACAGGCATAGTTGAGAAAGAGCTGGATTTTGGTACGTGTTCAAGTGGGGTTTGTCGTTACGATAAAGACGTCGGCACAATTACACTTATAATCCGCTTTAATACTTCTTCGGGCACAAAAATCTTTAAGCAAGAGTATAATTAACTCCCACTTGTAAGCTACTTCCTAATTCTTATGTCTTTCTAATTTGTTGTTTTCTTGTGTCTTGGTGTGGTGATTATCTCTTGACATCCCGCTTCAAAGTGGTGTAGAGTGGATGTAAGTGGTGAATTTATGGTGATATGTTACTAGGTAGATATTCGAGCCGAGTTACAGATAAGGGCAGGGTTGCATTGCCAGCAAAACTAAGAGCGGTGATCGGGGATAAAGTAGTAGTGACGCAGGGATATGAAAAATCATTGATCTTAGTAGCAGAAACAAGTTGGCAGGAATTAATTAAAGGAACAGGACAAAAGCCTTTTGTCGTTGGCGCGGCACGTGACACAACCAGATTTCTATTAGGGAGTGCAAGCTTAACAAGTCTAGATAGGCAAGGCAGGTTCGTGTTGCCAACTTATCTTAAAGATCATGCAGAAATTAAAGAAGAAGTTATGTTTTTAGGACTAGGGACATATATAGAACTTTGGGATAAAAAGCGCTGGGAAAAGCATCAAGATTATTTAAGTATGAATATAGAGGATATTGCAGATAGTTTAAGTAAGCTAAATATTGAAAACTAATAATCGTAGGCATCGTAGGCACCAATGGCATCACAGACCCGTTCTTTTACATGAGGTTATAGAATATCTAGAAGTTAAGCGAGGTAAAAAGTATATCGATGCGACGCTAGGGTTTGGTGGACACGCCAGAGAAATATTATCTAAGGGCGGAAACCTTCTAGGTATCGATCGTGATAGCGAGAATCTAGCAAAGGTAGCCGAAAGCTTTGACCAATTTGAGCAAAATAACTGGAAATTAGTACAAGGAAATTTTGCCAAGATTAAGACAATAGTAAAAGTGGCTAAGTTTGATAGAGCCTCTGGTATATTACTCGATCTAGGCATATCAAGTTGGCAACTGGATGAATCAAAACGAGGCTTTGGGCACCGTATTAGCGATAGTTCAGAAGAAAAGCTAGATATGCGAATGGACCTAGATCAGGAGGTTACAGCAGAGGATGTTGTTAATAAATATTCTGAAGCTGAACTTTATTATGTAATAAGTCGGTATGGTGAGCTAAGAGAAGCAAAGAGGATTGCTAGGGAAATAGTTAAAACTAGGCCTATGAAAACAACAGCAGACTTAGTAGCGGCGGTGAGCAATGTTAATAGGTCTGGCAGTACTCTAGCCAGACTGTTTCAAGCTTTGCGCATCGAAGTTAATCAGGAGCTAGAAGCTCTTAAGTTTGGATTAGAAGGAGCACTTGAGCTTTTAGAGAAAGATGGAAGATTGGCTGTAATTAGCTTTCATTCGCTTGAAGATAGACTAGTGAAACAGAAGTTTATGAGCTGGGAGAGAGCTAATAAGATAGAGCATGTAACTAGGCAACCAGTCACGGCAAGCAAAGTTGAATTAAAGGAAAATTTGAGAGCAAAGAGTGCAAAGTTAAGAGTTGTTAGAAAAAAATGAAGAAGACTATAATTTTAACCTTAATACCATTATTAATATTATTTGTAGTGCAGATAGTAGTATCTGCACGGGTATCTAGTATTGGTAAGGATGTTGCGATCATAGAAACCGAACTTATGAAACTAGATCATGAGAATGAATTACTTCAGCATAAAGTTGCTAGTGAAACCGCTCTTCTAGTGGTGAAACAGAAGGCCGATAAGTTAGGAATAACTTACAAGGCTCCCGTTGAGTTTCTGGACGATTCGGTGTATGTTGTACAGAGATGAACAGGCTACGATTTACTGGACTGCTGTTTATATTTTCCTTTCTTCTGATCTGGGTTAAGCTGTTTTATTTGCAAGTGGTGAAGCAAGATATACTTGCAACTCAAGCGCAAGGACAGTACACCTCAGAATACAGCGTATTTCCTACTAGAGGAAAGATACTAGCCAATGATAACTCTGTAATTGCTACTAACCAACCTGCTTATTTGTTGTTTGCAGAGACTGAGAAGTTACCCATAGACAGAGAGTATATTTTCAAGATTGCTAAATTACTAGATGTTGAAGAAGCCTCTATCGCTGCAGCGTTTAATACAGATAAAACTTGGGTACCAATCATACGTGAGGTAACTTCAGAGCAGAAAGTTGAACTTGAGGAACTAGAGATAACTGGACTAGGCTTTGAACAAGAGAATGTGCGCTTTTATCCAGAGGGATCTGCGAGTGCGCAGCTTTTGGGCTTTGTGGGAAGAGATTTAAATGGAGAACCAAAAGGTTATTTTGGCATCGAAGGTTATTATAATGAGATCTTAACTGGTAAGCCGGGTTTTGTCCGTGCAGAAAAGGACGCTCTTGGGGTACCTATACCGATTGGATCACAAAAACGCATAGAGGCGATCCAGGGAGCTGATTTAGTATTAAATATAGACGTTGGGATTCAGAATGCAGTTGAGCAGCATCTCAAGCGTGGAATTGAACGCTATGAGGCTACTGCTGGTGCGGTGATTGTGATGCGTCCTAAGACCGGAGCAATAGTTGCAATGTCTGCCTATCCATCTTATGACCAGCGTAGATACTCGGACTACGATACAACCTTGTACAAGAATCCTGTTGTAGCAGATACTTTTGAGCCAGGATCTACCTTTAAGGTATTAACAATGGCTGCCGCGATAAATGAAAAAGTAGTTAAACCGTCGACTACATATATAGAGAATGGTCCTGTAACCGTACAGGGGTATCAGATTAGAACTTGGAATGATGAATATGGAGGAAAAATGAATATGACTCAGGTTCTTGAAAGGTCATCAAATGTAGGGATGGTGTTTGTTAGTAAAAGACTTGGAATAGAGCCATTTTATAAGTATATTCGTGAGTTTGGATTCGGAGCTTTAACGGGAATTGATCTTCAGGAGGAAGTAAGCCCATCTCTTCGTAAAAGAGATTCTTGGAAAGAGATTAATCTTGCAACTTCTTCCTTTGGTCAAGGTATAGCTGTGACACCTATCCAGCTTATTCGAGCTACAGCGACCATTGCTAATGAAGGCGTATTGGTTGTTCCGAGAGTAGCAGATTCTGTCCGTTTTGAAGATGATAGAGTTATTAATCTAATGCCGGATACTAAAAAACAGGTAATATCAGCAGCAGCAGCAAGCGTAGTTACGGAGATGATGGTATCTGTAGTAGACAACGGGGATGCTCGCTGGGCAAAGCCTAAGGGTTTTCGTATTGCAGGAAAAACTGGTACAGCTCAGATTCCGGTTGAAGGAAGATATGATCCAGATCGTACAATAGCGTCCTTTATAGGGTTTGCACCAGCGGAAGATCCTGAGTTTATAATGCTGGTGATACTTAGGGAACCAAAAAGCTCTCCCTGGGGATCAGAGACCGCAGCTCCTCTTTTCTTTGATATCTCTCGAGACATCTTTGCCTATTTGAATGTCTCCCCCAATTAGATTTTTATTTTTAGTCCTTACTGGCTGTCTATTAAAAACTAGGTTTTTAATAGAATATTTGCTATTCTTATATAGTTATGAGGAAAGATGCAGTGTTTGTTGTCGGAGAGTTTTATCATGTGTACAATAGAGGAACTCGCAAAAGTAAAATATTCTTAAGCGAAAGTGACTATAGACGATGGGAGGGATGTTTGTATTGGTGTAATAAATTTGGTTATCCCTATAGTCTCCTAAGACAGCAAATTAATCAGGCGAAGAAGAGTGGCAGAAATGTTAAGGAAGTCGTTGAGCAAATTGAAATGCAATACCGATTACCAGAGCCTTTGGTTAATGTAATTTCTTACGCGCACATGCCCAATCACTTTCACCTAGTTTTAAGACAGAATATGGACGGTGGAATATCAAAATTTATGCACAAAGTGTCTGTTTCTTATGCCAAGTATTTTAACAAGAAATATAGCCTAACAGGCTCTCTCTATGAGGGTAATTTTAGAGCAGTTTTGATAGAGTCGGAGCCCCAATTATTGGAAGTTAGTAGATATGTTCATACTAATCCAGCTGTAGCAGGAATTGTTGATGCAAAGGGTTTGCTGGGCTATCTCTGGACGTCATTGCGTTTATATGCAGGAGAAGAGATTAATAAGCTTGTCGATGCAAGTTACTTGCTCGGCTTAAGTAATAATAACGTAGAAGAGCTAGTAAAGTTTACTCTTTCTAAGATTACCGATGATAATGAAGAACTATTGGAGGGAGTAACGATTGATGGTAATAAATTAGCACGTAAATAAGCTCTATTAAAAACTGGGTTTTTAATAGGATTGCGAATACCTCAGGAAGTATTTTGCTACTACCTTAAAAGGCTCTAGGGGGTCATTCGTTCCTAGAATACGGGCTTTTAGGTAGAAGATAAGACTTAAGATATAATACATCCATGGCTTTAATTACAAAGCTGCGGGGTTTAATTCCAAATAAGTTTGTTAATACACTCTGGCATTATCCTATTTCTCTTTTTTCTGCTTTGTGGTTTGGTTTCCCTGCTAATTCACTTACGCTTATAGGAATAACTGGTACAGATGGGAAAACTACTACCTCATATATTGTTAACCACTTGTTAAAAGAATCTGGGTATAAGACAGCTATGATTACATCAGTATTGGCAGAGATAGAGGGTGAATCTTCAGATACGGGATTTCATGTGACTAGTCCTCATCCTTGGAAAGTACAAAAGTATCTAGCTCAGGCAGTAAGATCTGGAGTTACCCATGCTGTTTTGGAGGTTACTTCACACGCACTAGATCAGCATAGATTTTTCGGATGTAACTTTAAGTATGTAGCGGTAACGAATATCAGACCAGATCATCTGGATTATCATAAAACATATACAAACTATCTTAAGTCAAAATCTAAGCTTCTTGTAAACTCAGAAGTAACCGTGCTTAATAAGGATGATAAGAGTTATTATCAGTTATCAACAGTATTAGATTCTAAACCCAATGTCTATACATACAGCATTAGAGATAAGGCAGATTATATGGGTAACTTAATTAAGGAGAGTAGCATACCTACAACACTACCGGGTGACTATAATTTATCCAACATTCTGGCTGCAACTGCTATTGTTGATATGATAGGTATATCTTCAGCTCAAGTAAATAAACTACTTCCATCTTTTAAGGCTATACCTGGTAGATTTAACGAGGTAGATACCAAAAAAGACTTTAGGGTTGTGATAGATTTTGCTCACACGCCGTATGCTTTGAAGGCTTTACTTACTACATTACGTCAGCAAGCTAAAGGGAGAGTTATAGCTGTATTTGGCTGTGCAGCTGAGCGTGGTGTGGATCGCAGAGGGATGGGTCAGGTTAGTGGGAAATTAGCAGACATAACAATTATTACAGCAGAAGATCCACGTTTTGAGGGAGTAGAGAAAATATCTAAAGAAATAGCTATGTTAGCTGAAAAAGGGGGAGCTATGCAGATGTCTATTTTTGAGTTAAAAACAGCAACCAAGAATGTCTATACGATAATAGCTGATCGTCAGGAGGCTATAACTAAAGCTATAGATATTGCTAAACCTGGAGACATTATTGCGCTTTGTGGAAAAGGGCACGAGCAGACCATGAATTATGAAGGTGTTGAATATCCTTGGGATGAGTTTAAGGCTGTTAAGATAGCCTTAAAGGAGCGCTATGGAGATAAATAAACTTAAGCATGTACATTTTGTGGGTATTAAAGGAGTAGGAATGACTGCTCTAGCTGTCTATGCGTGTGAGATGGGTAAAACTGTCACTGGTTCAGATGTTGCGGAGGAATTCGTAACTGACGAAGCACTAAAAGTGCTTAATATAACTGTCTTTGAAGAATTTAATGGTAGTAAATACCAGAAATTAGCAGGGAAATATAAGCCAGATGAGCTTTTGGTGGTTACAACGGGTGCGCATCAAGGATTTAATAATCCAGAGGTTAAATTTGCTCAAGGGAAAAGACTTGAGGTCGTTTCGCATGCTGAGGCTCTAGGTATCTTGTCTAGAGATAAAACTGTAATAGCGGTAGCTGGTACACACGGTAAGACTACTACTACCGCGATGATTGCTCACTGTTTAACAAAGTCTGGTAACGACCCGTCTTACTTAGTGGGAGTAGGAAGTATACCTACCCTGCCTCATCCAGGTCATCATGGTAAAAGTAGGCTGCTTATAGTTGAAGCAGATGAATACGTAACAGATCCACAAACTGATCAAACGCCGCGTTTTCACTGGCTTAAACCACAGATATTGGTGTTGACTTCAGTAGAGCACGACCATCCAGATGTTTATCCAGATCTAGAAAGCGTAATAGAGGCTTTTAAGAAATTGGTTGATAAGGTACCTTCAGATGGGACGATTATTGCTTGTATAGATAACCCTGGAGTTGAACAGGTATTAAAAGGTAATAAGGCAAAGATTGTTTGGTATGGGTACTCACCTCGGGCGGACTATAGAATAACTAATTACAGCTCAAATCTGTCTCCAAATGGCAGACTAACTCAAGAATTTTCTGTTGAACACCAGGGTCATGAGCTGTTTCAAGCAGATTTATCCATATCTGGCAGACATAATGCGGTTAATGCATTGGCGAGTATTATAGCTTCGGTAGAAGTAGGTGTTCCCTGGACACAGGCGCCTAGTTACTTAGCAGGATTTAATGGCACCGGACGAAGATTTGAGTTAAAGAATCAGTTGGGAAAAACAATTCTTTATGATGATTATGCACATCATCCTACAGAGATTAAGGCTGTACTAGCTATGGCTAAGGAACTGTATCCTGAGCATCACATTGTTGCAATATTTCAGCCACATACCTATTCTCGTACTAAGGCACTATTTTATGATTTTACTAGGTCGTTTATGGATGCAGACGAAGTATATATATTAGATATATTTGCCTCTGCTAGGGAAAAGCCTGACCCTTCTGTTTCCTCGCGGGAATTGGCTAAGGAAGTAGATAAACATGGGATAGTAGCTAAGTATACACCTGAGCTTGAAAAGTTGGTTGAACTGGTAAAGTCGAAATTGGGGAAGAAACAGGTTATAATTACGATGGGCGCGGGAGATGTATATAAGTTACACAGTAAGCTGACGTAGTACTATGGCAAAGTTTGTTATTAACGGAAAGAATAAGCTAGAGGGTAAAATAAGTGTTGCCGCCAATAAGAACGCAGTGCTGCCCGTGATGGCAGCTACCTTACTTTGTGATGATATAAGTATTATTCACAATGTTCCTCAAATAAAAGATGTCGAAGTCATGGCGAGTATACTGCGAAAGCTAGGCGCTAAAGTTTCCCTAAAGAACAGAACATTAACGGTAGATAGTTCTAACATAACAAATGTAGAGATATCAACTGAGCTAGCGCAGCGTTTGCGTGCATCGGTGCTACTACTTGGTCCGTTATTAGCTAGGACTGGAGAAGTTAAGTTACCTCATCCCGGAGGAGATGTTATTGGTCGTAGAGGAATAAGTACACATATAACAGCATTAACTAAATTAGGGGTCGAAGTTACGCAAGATGATCTCATGTACTACGGTAAAGTCAATAAGAAGAAGGCCGAAAGAATCTTTTTAGATGAGCCATCTGTAACGGGAACAGAAAATGTTTTGATGTATGCTGCGCTTGTCGATGGTGAAACGGTGATTGAAAATGCAGCAGCAGAACCCCATGTTGTTGATTTAGCCAGATTCTTAACATCTGCTGGTGTGACAATTGAAGGGGCGGGAACAAGTAGAGTCAGAGTGATAGGCAAAAAAAATCTTAGTGGGGGAGAGTACACAATTTCTCCCGACGCTATTGAAGCGGGCACATTTGCAATAGCGTCTGCAGTTACCAAGGGAGATCTTGAGATAGGTCCAATTGTACAAGATGATATGCATATGATAAAAATTGTACTTGAGCAATTTGGGATAGGTCTAAAGTTCAGTAAAGATAAGATGAGGGTTGACGCAAGAGAGATAACGGCTCCACTTAGACCAGTGCAGGCGGGTGTGTGGCCAGGCTTTCCTACTGATCTTATGAGTCCACTGATAGTTCTAACTACTCAAGCTACAGGGCAAACGCTTTGTCACGACCCACTGTATGAATCTAGAATGTTTTTTGTAGACAAGTTAATACGCATGGGAGCGCATATTACAATATGTGACCCTCATCGAGTTATAGTTTATGGAAAATCTAACCTTTATGGAAGAGAACTAGCAAGCCCAGATATTAGAGCCGGCATGGCACTAGTAATAGCGGCGCTTATCGCTGATGGAAAGAGTATAATTGATCAGGCAGAAATAGTTGAAAGAGGATACGAGAATATTGATGAAAGATTGCGTATAATAGGAGCAGATATTAAAAGAGTCGATGATTAAACAAGCAGTAATATTAGCAGCAGGAGAATCTTCGAGGTTTTCACCTCTTTCAGCTTATCGACATAAAGCAGAAATTCCACTTCTTGGTAAAAGTCTTGTCCAGCATACTGTAGATAATTTACAAAAAATAGGAATAGAAAAAGTTATAATTGTTCACTCCCCAGATCGAAGACCTCAATTATTTGCTCATGAATGCGAACTAAAGTTTGTCGTTCTTGAGCAACCAACAGGAATGGGAGATGCATTACTTGCTGCTGCAGAATTTTTAGAAGATAAGTACTTTGTGCTACACCCATATCATTTTGCTGGTGTGCCATTTATGAAAAAGATGCTAAAAACCTCCAAGGGAAGCGAAGGATGTCTTTTGGTAACAGATCCAGTTGAAGACAAGAGTGGTGGCTTAGCTACAGTTAAGGATGATGATATTACTAAAGTAGAAGAGACTATATATAAGGGGGGAGACAATAAAAAGTATGTTTTGGGAATATACCTTTTAACAAAGGCCTATACAGATATTTTGCTACGAACAAAAACCCATCACTATAGTTTTGAAACAGCTCTAGATCTTTATGCTAGACAGCATAAATTGTCATGGTTCCAGGTTGAGGATTATTCTGTATCACTAAAATATCCTTGGGATCTATTTAAAATAAAGGATTCACTACTTAGAACGGCAAAAAAAAGGATAGCGAAAACAGCGAAGATTGATGAAACTGCTGTAATAGACGGTAATGTAATAGTCGAAGAAAATGCGAAAATTGGTTCCTATGCAGTAATTAGGGGGCCTGCCTATATAGGTAGGAATGTTAGAGTTGGAGATCATGCGCTTGTTCGTAATCTAACAACACTCGAAGAGGGATCCATGGTTGGTGGATCAGCAGAGGTAAAAAATAGTATTGTGCTTGAAGAATCACATATTCAGGGATACCTTGCAGACTCAATTGTTGGTCAAGAAGTTAGGATTGCTCATGGTTTTGTTTCTGCCAACCGTCGTATCGACAGGTGTACTATATCAGTAGAAGTTAAAAAGAAGAAAATGGATACTAAGTTTTTTGCAATGGGCTGTATTATCGGTGATAATGTTTACACAGGTATTAATGTTGCAACAATGCCAGGAGTGGTTATTGGAGCAGACTCAGTTATTGGTCCACGCACTACTGTATTTAGGGATATTCCTCCAAATACTAGATATTATCAGAAAGCCGAATCCCACACCGAAAAGATCATAAAGAAGTAATCCGCGGAATATTTATGGGTCTAGAGTACTTTAGAGCGGATTTTCTCTAAAATTTTCAAGTAAAATCTGGTAAAGATTTTGCTTCTTATGGTTCCACCGGTACTCTGACTCCTTTAAGTGTAACACGAAGTTTTCTTTTTTAA
>Ga0210057_1001739_pt1 | contig 32430 bp, 36 predicted proteins | sample CryGeyCG2114_010_2_FD_183968 | JGI IMG/M metagenome (GOLD analysis project Ga0210057, IMG submission 183968) | Groundwater microbial communities from aquifer - Crystal Geyser CG10_big_fil_rev_8/21/14_0.10 (SPAdes) (version 2) | ecosystem: Environmental > Aquatic > Deep subsurface > Groundwater ... | reverse complement strand
AGTTGATTGGTAGAGAGTACATCTGTAGTATATGAATTGGGCAGGGTATTCACCTCCTTTCTTTCAGATTTGAGGGTACCCTGCTCAAATCACCCCGTCAAATAGGGATTAGTTTTGAAACGGGTTCATTACCTTTGTTCAGTAGCTCAAGCCTCCTGCCGATGCCCCGAAAGCTCCGCATGGCATGTATAATCGTTACCTCATCTATTCCGTAAAGTCTTGCTAATGTTATTACCCCAAAAGCATTTAATTTGTTAAACTCTCCGGGAACACCCAGAGAAAACTTGCTACTCCAGTTTTCTCTTTTATAAGGATAGAGATTTATATTTTTGAGTCTTACCCCTGGAAGCAGTTTTAACAGCCTGTTTATCCCTTTGTCCTCACTGTTATAAACTAAAATTTTTTTGCCCTGCAGGCGATACACATGTTTTTTGAAACTATCAAACAATTGGGCCTCGTTTCTGAAATAATCCGGGTGGTCAAACTCGATGTTGTTAAGAATTATTGCCTCTGGTCTGTAGTTTAAAAAGTTATCAAAAAACTCGTCCGCCTCAACAATAAACTTTTTCCCCTTGCCAACACGCGCGTTTCCGCCCAACTGGGGTATATTTGCTCCTATCACAACTGTGGGGTCGAGTCCGGCTTGCTCAAATACCAGCGAAAGCATCGCTGTTGTCGTTGACTTTCCGTGGGTACCAGACACCGCTATCACTTCTTTTTGTTCTTTTGGAGGAACTTGCCCATAAACTCTTGCCAGGTCAATGCTGTGCGCGCTTGCTTTACTTCAGGATGCCCGTCGTTAAACAAAACTGCGGGAGAAACTACCAAAAGGTCGTGTTTTTTAATATGTTCAGGGCTGTTTTTTTATAAACTTCCCACGACCTTACGGTCGGGGTTTTGTCATTTCAAGCCTGAAGCTTGCCTCACTTCGTTCGGAAAGCTTCATCCCTCGCGCTAACGCGCGGGGTTTTAAGCTTAGAAATGATAAACAGGTATTTTTAGCTTTTTTACAAGCGACAAGTAGGGAGAGGTCGCGTTTTGGTCACACCCTGTAACCGCAAAACCCTGTTGGTGCGCGACTACGGCGGCAGCAGACATTCCACTCCCGCCGATACCCATAAAGTGGACAGTTTTTGGTATATTGCTATGCCTCAATTTCCTTTATCACTGCTCCAAGCTTGCGAAGGTTCTCTGCAAAATTTGGGTGTCCCCTATAAAGTGCATCGGCGTTTAATATAATCGACTCTCCATGGGCTGCCATAGCGGCCATTGTCAATGGATACCACCGCCCTTATAATGTACGGGGCCTCCAGGGTGCCCCCGCGAAGCTTCTCGCCCCCCGTCACAATTACCCTGTGCGGGTCCGCCATAATGACGTTTGCTCCTAGTTTCAAAAATTCAGTTGTCCAAAATAAACCGGCATCATACATCCAGTTGTGGAATATTGCCTGTCCCGTTTTTGCAGTCATTGCAAGGGGTATAAAAAGCGGAAGTGTGTCTACCGGAAGTCCTGGCCAGGGACGTGACTTTATGGAGATTACCGACCTCCCTTGAAGCGGGCTTATTCGGGGAGCGCCCCCACGAGCAATACACGCGACGTGCCCCTTATACTCAACCGGGACACCAAGCCTATTAAACACTTGGCCCATTGGCTCAAAAAGTTCGCGATTTACACCGTTCACCTTGATCTCTCCACCGGTAGCTGCAGAAATGGCCAAAAACGTAGTAATTTCATGGTGATCATTAAGTACCCTATGGGGCTTGGGCACCAAACTCCTGCCGTCATAAATAGTAACCACATTAGTGCCCGACCCCTCAATCTTTGCTCCGGCCCGGATTAAAAACAGGCACAAGTCTTGCACGTGTGGCTCGGAAGCGGCTCCCCGTATGACAGTTTTCCCTTTTATGGCCGTTGCGACATTACCATGTTTTCCGTGGCCGTAACGTTCATTTCCGTCAAAAGCATCTCGGCCAGCTTTAGGTTTGCCGCGTTCATTGAGGCAGAACTTGCCCCCTCACGCACTTTTACACCAAGCGCTCGGAATGCTTCATAGTGAGGCTCAAGCGTCCGAAAGCCTAGTGTGCAACCGCCCGGAAGATCTTCAAAGTTTACTTTCTTAAACCGCGCGAGCATTGGGCCCCACAAAAGCGAAGTGCCTTTCATATTGCCCAAGTCCTCGTGTGTCAGATTTTCGAACCGGATTTTCGAATTGTCAATTTTCAAAGTCGAATTTTGCTTATCCCAATTAATTTTGCTCCCTAATTTTTCCAGTATTTTCACCAGTCTTCCAACATCGGAAATATCGGGGACGTTCTCGAAAGTAACGGGGGGCGTCGAACAATATGGAAGCGGGGATAAGGGCCACTATAGAGTTTTTGCTGCCAGAAGGAGTAACTTCGCCTTTCAAGCTTACCTCGGCCCTGTACGCGGATATTCATAAGCAACAGTTTGTATTATATAACTAACGCACAAACTTTTTACTATTCAGGCCTTATCCCGAAGTGCGGGAAAAGGTCCAAGGCAATACTAAACCACAGTGGCGCAGCAGTCTCGGAAGCCCAAGGCGAGCTCTCGGGCTCACGAAGAGTCACGAGCATCACCATTTTCGGATCATCTGCCGGGGCAAAACCAACAAAGCTGGCTATCGTCTTATCCTCGTCATAGTGACCTTCTACCGGGATTTGCGCAGTGCCTGTTTTGCCGGCGATACTAAAACCTTTTGGCACGGCCCATTTTGCTTCTCCATCTTTGACGGCCGTTACCATCATGTCTGTTATCTGGTCGGCTGCAACTTTACTGATGACCCTGTCTCCCAAAACAGGCTTTATGTCGTCCTCTACCCCACCGACAGCCACTTTATCTACAACTTGTGGAGCGACCGACACTCCGTCATTAGCAATCGTGGCAATTGCTTTAACCATCTGAATTGGTGTAGCTGCAATCCCCTGTCCAAACGAGGTCGTGGCCAAGTCTACCACGTTCCACCCCCCTCGCTCCCGCACTTTGGGGCTTGCCTCTCCTTGTAAGTCAATACCAGTAAGCTTCCCAAAACCAAACGAGGTGATATAGTCGTACATTCTGTCTGCCCCCAAGCGCGCACCCACAAATGCCATCCCCACGTTGTCTGAATTTTTAATGACGTCGACCATGGTCGCGTCAGATGTATACTCGTTATTCCACGTTTTAATAAAATACTTGTCTACTTTCAAGGGTTCGTGGCAACTGTCGCAAATTGTATTTGGCTCGACCACCCCAGCATCGAGTGCCGAGGCCATTACGATGGGTTTGAAAATAGACCCGGGCTCAAAACTATCCGAAATGGACGGGTTTCTGAAAAGCGCATCACCATAGTCATAATACTCTCGAGGGTCGTACCCGGGAGAGGATGCCATTCCAAGTATGCCACCGGTTTTGGGGTTCATGACAATCACCGTTCCTGCTTGCGCACCGTAGCGCTCAAGCGCTTCTCCCAAAGCCTTTTCTATTTTAACCTGTACGGTTTTATCTAAATTAGTGATCAGGTCAACCCCGGGAAAAGCACTAATATCCTTTTCTGCCCCGAAAAGAAGCGGTACACCCGTAGCATCCTTTTCCCGCTTTATAAACCCCGGTTTGCCCGACAGTGTCAAGTCGTAAAAACCCTCAATGCCAAAGTACCCCGTATCTGCTCCATTATCGTTTTTCCCCACAAACCCCAGCAGGTGCGCGGCAGCCGAAGCCTCCGCATACTCCCGCGATTCCGTTGCCTCAAAGCCTACCCCCTCTATTTCCAAATTTTCAATTTGTTCTTTTGTCTCAGTCGAAACGTCTCTGCCAAGCGGTACCCAAACCACGTCCCCACGAGTAAGGAGGGCCTCTAGGCGATTGGCCTCGTTGAGAAGGAGCCTCTGCTCGTCAACTTCTTCGTCCTCCTTCGGCTCAGGAATATTCACCAAATACGGCGCAAGCGTATTGGCGACAGATTTAGGATCAAGAGTGAGCTCGGGAAGGGCCGCATAAACGGTCCAAGACTGGATGCTGGCAACCAGAAGGCTACCGTCTGAAGCATAAATGTTGCCCCGTGGAGCGCTTACCTGTGCCCCCAACAAGTGCTGAGAGCTACCCTCGGCGGCAAGCGCAGCCCCCTCCCTCACCTGCCAGTAAAAAAGCCGTGCAAGCAGGGCAAGTGCAAAAGCCAAAAATAGGACACCAAGCACTCGAGTGCGCGTTTCGATGCTCATCGCAGCTGTGCCAGTGGCTTATCCTTTCCGATATAAACCACCTCGGTTGGCTCAACGAAGTCTGTATTTTCCACCTTATTTATTACCTCAGTCAGCGAACTTTTTCTAACTACCACCGCCTCAAGTTTTCTGTTTTCTGCCTCAACTTCAGCAATTTGCGCCTCAAGCTCTGCGATACGGGTCCCGTCTACTACCGTTTGTACGGTAAAAAAAACGTTTAAAACTACAAGGCCTATCAACCCAAATCCAAAAAAATATACCGCCCCACGGCTACGCCCAGTAGTCGTTACTACCTTTTGCTGTTTTAATTTTCTGTTTGCTGTTCTCATCTTTTGTAATAAGGTGAAGCCGCGCGCTTCGAGCAGATGGGTTTTTAGAAATTTCTTCCAGAGACGGGAGTATGGTTGCAAAGTCGCCCAGTTTACGAAGCGACCGAGTAACTACTCTGTCCTCGCTGGAGTGAAATGCTATTACCCCCAAGACTCCTCCCAGTTTTAGGAGAGAGTACGCTTTTGGTAGCCCCGACTGTATTGCCCCAAGTTCATTATTCACCGCTATACGAAGCGCCATAAAAGCGCTTGTAGCGGGGTGTACTTTGCCAGACTTTTTAGAAAAAAGCGACACAAAGTCCGAGACATTCTTAAACGGTCGACGCTGTCTTTCTTCTGTTATCTTTTCGCTCAGCCTGGGCGCTTCACGCCTATTAAGAGAAACCGAAAACAGCTTAACAAGTTGTGTATATGGCAGAGCATTCAGCATGTCCAGCGCCCTTACTTCTTGAACTGATGTGTCAAGGCGCATATCAAGTAGCTCCTCGGGGGACTTAAAACTAAACCCTCGTTTCGAGCGTGAGTAGTGGAGCTGGGAAATGCCCAAATCTAAAAGCACCCCGTCAACCTTTTCCTCTACAATCTCGTCAATTTGCGAGTAATCTCCGTGCGTTAATTTGAAGCAGCCACTGACCTCTCGGTCGGTGGCAAGGCAAGCTTGCTTCAGACTTTCTCTCGCAATTTCGAGCATTTCTATATCTCGGTCAATTCCAATGACAAATCCACCGTTTTTTACAATTTCCACAGCGTGTCCGCCGGAGCCAATTGTCCCGTCTACGTAAACCCTTCCGCTTTTAATGTGCAGCCCATCAAGCACTTCTTCCAACAACACCGGAATGTGCTCACCTCGCATCTTGCGCCACTTTCTCTAAAAGCTCACCGGCTGACTTTTCGAGCAATTTTTCTTTTACCATCCACTTCCTCTCGTCCCACAATTCAGCCCTCTCCCCCAAACCGATAAAAACACATTCCTTGTCAATCCTCGCGTGCTCTGAGAGTATTTTGGGTACCACAATCCTTCCCTGACTGTCCGGGGAAACCTCGAACGCACCCGCCATTACAAAACGGTCAGTATCACGGACCGATCTCGTGATGGCCGAGTCGCCCGAGCGCAGCCTGGACAGGAGCGCATCCCATTTCCGTTGTGAAACCAATACGGTACACTCCTCATACCACCTAGCTATAATAAATGTTCCGCCAAGTTCTTTTCTAAAGTGCTTGGGGACGGCTATACGACGACCCGATACTACCTGTGCCTGAAACTGCCCTATCATCATGCTTATTCACCATTTTTCACCACCACGAGCCATTCTGCATCATTTTCACGCAAAGGTCAACACGAACTTCTCCCGAAAGTGTTACAATTGGTCATGGCTGCTTCTAAAAAGACCAGGCAGGTTAACCCCGACAAACTTGTGCAGGAAATTGTGCAAGGCATGGAAGAAATGTTGTCAAGCACAGAGCCGGTGAAAAAAATACGCGAAAGCCATGTGGCTACCGTTTTCCTGGGAGTTCTTGGCCTGTCATTTTTTTTCCGTCGGGATGGAGAACTTGCTCGAAAATGTAAACCCACTTTTGTCTATCGCACTCGGAGCCATTTTAATGCTCATAAGCGGGATAGCTTTTTACAAGCTTATTAACTAGGAATTAGCGCTCTGGGGAGAGAGCATCTGTGCTGGGCGAGAGAAGCAAAAAGACCCCGAGCCCTGATATTTCTGAGTTACCCACAAATTGCCACTTGCCATTGTCTAGATAATAAACGCCAGGCGAGGCTGTCCCATTAATTGGACGACTTGAGGAGGGGAAGATGCCGTATGGACCCAAATAAACTTGGTCATCAGGATACCCAATATTACCAGGTATCCCAAAAGTATTCATCGCGATGTAAAAGTCATCGCTTGGCTCCTCCAGATTAACAAGCTTGCTCCCATCAGGAGCATCGAACGTCCTTACCCCTGAAACAAGCTGAAAGTCCGTTTTCAAGCGCCCAAGGAGCTTCCCGTTGCTATCCCTGAAGCGCAGTGTCAGTGTGCCGGCCTCTACGCCCTCGTCGTAGCGAAAAACACTCGAGCTTTCGCTTCCAAGGAGCAACTCTTGCCGAACGCTCTCACCAGGCGATATTTGCACCACACCCGGGACACCCTGCGTCCTGCCATCTTCTACCTGGTAAAGTAGCTCATATTCAGCAGTCTCAGCCCCTTCCACTATAATGTTTTCGACTAAAAGATTGAGAAAATGACCGTCTTCCGTTGGTGTGAGTGAAGTGAACGGCCTCTGGGAGAAGGGCAACTCCGGCACGTTCTCAGCTTCAGAGATATCATTTCGGGCCTGGCGACCTCGGACAAACAAAAACGCCCCTGCAAGCACAACCGCGCCAATTATCAAACCAATTATAGGGACCGCTTTATTCATCTAGATATCATTCTCAATGTATTCCGGCAGCTTGTCAATATTCACACGGTCTTGCTTTGTGGTATCGCGGTTTCTGACGGTAACCGAGTCGTCCCTTAATGTATTAAAGTCTATTGTAATGCAATAAGGGGTCCCTATCTCGTCTTGTGCCAAGTATCGCTTGCCAATGTTCCCCCGACCGTCCCAGGTTGTTGGGGACTCGTTTGCTAAGCGCCCAAAAACAATCTCCGCTTTCTCGAGAAGCTTCTCTTTATTGGAAAGTAGCGGGAATACCGCTGCCCTGTACGGGGACAGCCAAGACGGCAGTTTCAAAACGACACGCTTTTCTTCTTCACAGTAATGCTCAAGCATAAGCGCCAAAAAAGAGCGATCGAGGCCGAACGTTGGCTCGACGACGTGTGGGATAAACTTATTTCCAGTCTGCGAGTCGGTGTAACGCAGGTCTACTCCGGACTGCTCCATGTGATTTTTGAGGTCAAAGTCAGTTCTATACGCGAGCCCGTAAAGTTCTTTAAACCCAAACGGAAACTGATATTCAATATCCTCCGTCATCTTTGAATAATGTGAACGTTCGTTCGTCGTGTGCTCCCTCCAGCGCAAGTTGTTTTTATCAATGCCCAATATCTTTGTAGTCCAATCCCACATTTCTTTTTTCCAGATTCCGTATACCTCCTCCCAGTCCTCAGCTTTCGGATCGAAAAAATATTCAAATTCTGCCAAATTAAATTGGAGCGTCCGGTAGACGAATCTACCTAGCGTTATTTCGTTTCTGAAAGCGCTTCCGGACTGGGCCAAGCCAAATGGGAGCTTTGGAGACATGCTGTCGAGGACGTGCTTAAAATTGACAAACATCCCCTGGGCTATTTCTCCTCGAAGATAGGCTGTTTTTTTATCCCCTTCGACCATACCAATCTCCGTTTCGAAAAGAAGGTTGAACATGCGAGGAGTCGTCCAACCAGACCCTTTACATTTCGGACATGGAATTTTTTCATTGGCTATAATTTTCCCAAGCTCTTCAGGTGTCAAGCCTTCCACTTTTTTTTCGATCCCTTTTGCGGCGAAATAGTTCTCAATCAAGTGGTCAGCGCGAGTACGGTAATTGCATTCCTTGCAATCGACAAGCACATCGGTAAAGCTTGCGGTATGGCCGGAGGCTTGCCACACTTTTGGTGACATCAAAACACTACTATCAAGCCCGTATATGTTTGGACGTTTTGTGACAAAAAAATCCCACCAAGCGTTTTTAATGTTTCTCATTAATTCAACCCCCATAGGGCCGTAGTCGTATGTGTTTGCCAAGCCTCCATATATCTCACTACCCGGAAAAACAAATCCCCGACGCTTGGCGAGGCTCACAATCTTCTCCATTTTGTCCATATAAGAAGTATAGCGCATTTATTGCAATTTTTTTCCAACCCTGATGCTACCCAGTTTTTTTTCAATAATATTCTCGAGAGCCATGTCCGGATCGGGAAGCAGACGGCCTCTGGGCCAGAAACCCAAAAGCGTTAATAGCTCTAAAGTAAACGCGCTGCGGAGTTTTTTTAACTGAGTTTCGGTTTTTAGTCTGTCTAAATAGCTAGCAAGTAGTTTGTACACTGCCACTTGTTTTTCTTCGTCCCGAAGCGTCCTGCCAACAGCTTCGACAAAAAAGTAAGCCACAGAGCTTTTTTTCAGGTTTTTTCTGACCATTAAATAGTCATCCAACACCTCGGCCTCCGTAATTATATCTAGGGACTTCCCTCGGGCGGCCGAAAAACGTAATCTGGCGAAAATTTCGAGTGCACCGCGCTTCCTGGACTTTGGCTTTCTCACCCCTTTTGCAATGAAGCCTGCTTTGCCGTAATCTTTCGAAAGTATTATCAAAGTTCTGTCTGCTTCCCCATAATCCCGCCTGCCAAGTATTACTCCCTCGGAGGAGTAATGTCGTTGCCTCATATCCTAAATGTAAACTCTTTGTCTGTCTTGAGAAACTGCTCGACGGATTCTCTACCTATTGTAACGGAGTAAAGTGGTGCATTTTTCCCAGCCTGCTTTTGGATAAACATCTTATACTCACCTGAAACCACAAACGGTAGTCGATACCGAAGCGTTACCTTCTTCACTCCCTGTGGGCGCAGTTCAAACCCTCCCGCAAAAACCGTTTTGCCGAGTTCGCTATAGACCTCTGCGTCATTGTCAAACCCATCGGCGCTCAACAGCTCGGATCCCTCCGGAATGTATACACGCGTCCAGTTGGGAAGAACCGAGTTCAGCCAGCCGTCTTGTGGCTGAGGATTGTTATACGTGAGAGTCAACGTTTTGACCACCGCCCCTCCCTCCTGAATTTCAATCTCCTGCTCCACCTGATGTGTCACATAAAGGTTTGACTTTCTGCCCCCTAAGTTTGAGTCGTTGATGTGCAGATAGTCCCCATCATAATCTTTAATTCTCCCACCAACTCCAAATGCTTCGATACCCGCCTGGACGTCCTCGTCAAGCATATAGAATAGTACGTGCTTTTCCGTGACAAGCTCCCACCCAGCCTGGAACAGATCGGGTAGTCGCTCACTTGGTTGTCCCAGCGCATTAGTAAGCATCGAATTCATAAGAGGCCCCACTACGTCTTTCCTGTTGAAATAGTTGGACGGCCCAAAAACTATCTCTCCGGTCACCGGATCCCATACAACAGGCCCCTCAGTGTCGGCGTAATTCTCCAGTTCATAAATGACCTGCGGGCAGTTGCAGCGCTCCTCGAGCTCCGCGCTAAAGTTACCAAACCCACCCACACCAATCGGACCAATAGCTTCAAGGAGCCTTACGGCGACCTCCGTGTCCACCGCGATCACACCGTCTACGTCCGGTATACCAGCAGTTTGGGCTTCCGGAAGAAAAGTCTCCATGCTTTCTCTAAAATCAGGTGACCAATTCATGTCCCGCAGACGAATGTCTCTGTTCAGAATATATGGGCCCCTAATAAACTCAATTACAGGGTCTGGCGCTTCAATCGATGGATTATAGTTTTGGTCCAAATTATAAATATCGTTTGAAACTCCGGAGTTTATTTTTCCGGAATCTACTGTAATAACCGAATACGCCGTTATAAACCCCCCGGTCGCTCGAAGTTCCTTGTCGTTTTGAAATAGGAGCAGGTATGTACGAGGTTCGTTCGCTCCAACCAAATAAGGGACCGCTTCCATAAGAGGCTTCCCGTTTGTCACAAAATCCGCTCCTTGGTTTGCCAGGTCGATTATCTCATTCAGCTGACCCCTTACCATAACGCCACGAAACTCCTCGGGGTATCGGTTTGGGTCTATCTCGTTTAGATAGTCACGTGCCCGGTTTGCTTTTAGGGCAAGCTCATCAAGGCGAGGGAGGACGCCTTCTATGGTAGAAACCAAAAAGTCCACGCGGTCATTTGTGGTCTCCTCCGGGCTACCTGCCATTTTACTATTAGCCCCGCCAAACCCAATAATGCCGGCATACGGCTCTGCTGTTTCAATTACTATCTCTCCCGCTTCAATTCCGCTTATGCCTGCCTTAATCATGGCCTCTCCGTCCCGCCAGTATGCGCCCACAATAGGAACACCGTGTGCCCAGGAAAAACGCTCAAAAGCTCGTTGGAAATTTGCCAAGTCGGCTTTAACCGTCTGGAGCTCCCCTTTGAGCACGGAGATATCCTTCGTCGCGATAGACTCGCGCAAACGCAAAGCACTGCTCCCAAGTACCTGCCCTTCGCGAGCCAAGGCAACTCCGGGAATTACAACAAAAATTGATGTTAATATTAAAAGTACCACCAAAGCAGTGCCACCCCACTTCAGGGTTCTTGCTGAAACCCTGGGAAGTCGAAAACGCTTGCTCACTAGTGTCCCTCCTCTCTCGCGCTCAACATACGCTTTGGGCGCTGCCTCCGTGTTTGGTGAAATCTTGGGGGGATCAAGCACAGAGTCTGGCTTAATTTGCGGGATAAATGGGTCAGCCTTGGCCATACAGCACATTGTACACCACCAAGCCCTAGGCTGCACCCTTGCCAGTAATCATTGCCCAGGGAGTTTTCAAAAGGATTAGTATGTCAAGAACGAGCGACTTTCTGCGAGCATAGTAGGCATCCATTGCTATGCGCTTGTCAAACTTTACACTACTCCTTCCGTTGACTTGCCAGTAGCCTGTTATCCCCGGCTTTACTGTCAGGGCTTCTTTGATTAGGCCTTTCGTATGTGGATAAATTCTCTCTTGTTTTTTAAGCTCCTCCTTAAAATATGGCCGGGGACCGACAAGGCTCATTTCTCCTTTCAATACATTAAAAAGTTGAGGGGTTTCGTCGATTGAGTATTTTCGGATTATTTTCCCAATAGGCGTAATGCGCGGGTCGTTCATGATTTTATAATTTCCAGCTGTCTGCTGCTCCCTGTAAGCCCTTCTAAACTTGGGGTCGGTTTTGAGAAGTTTATACGCGTTTGTTATCATAGAACGGAATTTGTAAGTGTAAAACAGCCTCCCTTTCTTGCCGACACGCTTTGGGGTGTCGGCCAATATCGGCCCTTCCGAAGTCAGTTTTATAGCAATTGCCGTACCGAGCATGATTGGAGAAAATATAACCATTAGGAGTAGTGCTCCGACTATATCCATTGTCCTCTTCCAAGTTGTGTACCACATCAAATTAGTTAGTCCACGTATTTCGGATGATCTCGCTCCAAACTCTTGTAAAGATCGCGCACCAGTGCGGACTTGCTTAAGCTTGTAATGAGAAGCCCGTCCCGAGTGTCAATAACGACGATATCGGAAACTCCGACTATAGAAACCATCTTTTCTTTCTGCCCAAGAACCAGGTTACCAGACGAGTCAATAAAAGTATAATTTGCCCCGTCCACAAAGGAGCGCCCGTTCGTATGGTCTGCAAACGCTTCGTAAAAAAGCTGCCATGTTCCCAAGTCCGACCAACCCGTATTAACTGGAATGGTAAGCCTGGTTTTAGCAGGAATCTTTTCAAAAAGACCAAACTCTACAGATATTTTTTCTATCTTGCCATACTCCCGTTTTAGGACTTCACGCTCGCTCTTTTTCCCCATCGCGCTCATCATCGCCACAAGGCGATTGTAGGTTTCACTGGCATATTCTTTGTAATACCCCAGCAGTACGTCAGATCGCCAAGCTCCGTAGCCGGTATGCAAAAGATATTTATCCGACCGAAATAGTCGCTTGGCGGTGTACGAGTTAGGTTTCTCAATATGCTTTTGGATTTCCAAAAATTTATAATCCCCGTCTTCGTGTACTTTTTTGCCGAGCTTCAGCCAGCCGTGGTGAACTGAGGCAAACGTTGGCACCTCGTCTATGGATACGGGCCTACCTGTACTTTTTGTATATTTACCCGCCTCTTTCACCGCCTTTATAAAAACCGCTTCATCGCGTATAAAGTGGTCCGACCAGGAGAAAAACATCACCGATCCGGGGTGGCGCTTCTCAATTGTAGCCGTTACCAGCCCAACCGCCCCCATAAGGTCTCTGCGCTCGGGCTCGGAAATCACATTTTGCGGTGGGAGACTCGGGGCTTGCTTTAATACCAAATTAACATACCTTTCTTCCGTCGAAACGTAAATATCGCGATACGGGAAGCCTTTTCTAAATCTTTTGAGGGTGAGCTGAAAAAAAGACTTTCCTCCCAATATTGGGAAAAATTGTTTCGGAAGCTTTTTGCGGCTTGCAGGCCACATTCTGGTTCCAAACCCTCCGGCAAAAATTATTATTTTCATTTACTAACCAGTCTCAGAAATTCTCTCTTGAATGCCTCTAAAGAGAACTTGGCTGCGTTTTTTCTAATAGTTTTTTTATCAAAACGCATATTTTCAAATGATTTGACTGCCGCTATTAAAGACTCCTCGTTTTGTTCTTCAAAAAAGACTCCTGTTTTCCCTTCGACTACGCTATCGAGAGTGCCACCTCTTTTGTAGGCGATCACTGGTATACCCATCGCTTGGGCTTCGACAGAGACCAGTCCAAAATCCTCTACTTGCGGCATGACGAGTGCTTGTGATCTCAAATAGTAGCGGGACAACTCTTTATCTGTCAAATCCGACACGAATTTAATATTAGCACAGGCCATTCTGCGGAGGCGCCGTTCCTCGCTGCCCCTGCCGATTATTACCAATCTTCTACCTAGAGAATTAAACGCCTTAATCGCCAAGTCTACCCTTTTGTAGGGCACAAGGCGACTGACCAGCAAATAGTAATCGACGGACAGCGGACGGCTTACTGCCGGAGAGGCGTTCAACGATAGCGGAGGGTAAACAAGGCTCGAGTCTCGACCGTAATACTTCAGTATTCGCTCTTGCACTTCTTTAGATATGGCAATCATTTTGTCAGGCCGCATTGCAGCCATTTTGTCCCACAGCCTTAAGTAGCCTATAAACGGCTGCGAGATAGTTTTATTGATTGAAGTGCCAAAATAGTCTGTGTATCCGCTCCACAAATAGCGCGTCGGGGTCAAGCAATAGCAAATATGCTTTGTGTAAGGCTTTGTTATGATACCTTTTGCAGCTTCGCTTGTGACTGATATGACGAGGTCATAAGCACCAAAGTTAAATTGTTCAAACGCAATAGGCATGAGAAGCGCCAGTTTGTCATGGTTGGTGCTTGCAAGCGGGATATGTTGCAAAAAACTGGTTTTAATGCTCGGGAATACGCTTGCCCATTTTGCATTTTTAGGTGAATAAACCGATGTATAAAGCGGAGCATCAGGGTAAATTTGGTGAAGCGCAAGAAGCACACGCTCCGCTCCTCCCCATTTGTTTACCCTGTCGTAGACTATGGCTACCTTCAATTTGCTTGTTTATAAACAGCCAGGGTCTCTTTTGCCATTTTATCCCAAGAATATTTTTTGATATGTTTTTGCGCTTTTTGAATAATTAGCTTTCTTTTTTTGAGGGACAAGTCCAGTGCGTCTCTCATGGCCTTTTCTATTGCACTAAAGTCGTGCGGGTTAAAATAAATCGCATTGTCCTTATAAACTTCTTTAAAAACAGGGATGTCAGAAGCCAGAAGTATGGTACCATTTGATATGGCTTCAAGCCCTTGCAGCCCAAACCCCTCTATCAACGATGGGTATACGAAAGCGTGCGAGTGCTCCATTAATCCTCCCACCTCTTTGTCGGGCACAAAGCCCAATATCTTGACGTCCTCGTTTGCTCCTAAGCGGGTAATTTCACGCTGAAGGCGGTCGGAGAAAACGTTTCGTGCAGTTGATATCGCCAATTTTGCTCTCGAGCCACGCCCGTTCAAAAACTTTGCTGCTTCAATAAGGCGAGTCAAGTTTTTGTGTGGATAAGCGTTCCCTACATACAAAAAATAGGGCTTACGCAATCCATACTTCCTCAAAAGCGCTTCTTGAGAGCCGTCATAGGTAATACCCGCGTCAAAACCTTCATATGTCACCACTACTTGTTCGGGCTGCAATTTGTAGTAGTTTACCAGATCCTTTTTTGCCACAATGCTTGGGACCAAAATCTTGTTGGCGTTTTTAACAGCGTTCGAAAAAACTTTTTTGTAGCCGAGCCGCTTAATAATATACTTATACTTTGGAAGAGTAGTCGCGTCTTTGCCCTTTACCTTGTGCATCAGGATATCATGAATAGTGACCACATACTCGCCTCTGTAAAGAAGCGGTACATTGAAATGTGGAAAGTGTACCAAATCCGGCTCTAGCTTTTTTAGTACTTTAGACACTACAACCTGCTCCTTGGCACTATAATGTCGGACCTCCAGCTCCACCTTTTCCCAATGTTTTGGCACACGAAGACGTTTAAAATAGTTACTTCTTAGTATAACAGCGTAGCGATTTTCATTATCGAGCTCCATGAGCTCTGTCACCAGGTTTTTGACGTAACGACCAAGCCCTCCGTTTTCTTCCCCATAAAGCCGTGCGTCAATTGCAATTTTCATTTGAAGAGGTTCATGATTACTCTCAGGTAAGTCAAAAGAGAAATGCTAGAGTAAATAGCAAGGTTCACAAAGAAAGGATATTTTTTACCTAGGTGTTTCTTATAAAAAAGGCGCATACCCATTGTACCGGCTCGGATACTTTCTGTGCTTTTTTTGCCGGCATGTTTTTTAGAAACCTTCTTCACATGGGTAATGGATACACCTGCAAGGTAAATTATTTTGTATCCAGCCAGGTTAAGCCTATATGACAAGTCAATATCTTCTCCGTCTAGAAAGTAGTCTTCGTCAAACCAGCCGACGCCGTCCAATACACCACGAGGGAGCATGGCAAACGCCGCCTGTGCAACATCAACTTCCTGGTCTTTTTCGGCGGATTTATAACCGTACCAGTAGCGGGAAAATAATTTCGACGATGGGAAAATTCTGTCGAGAAACAAAAAGTGAGTCAGTGCCACCCATGGAGTTGGAAAAGAGCGACGGGCATCCCTGTCAAGTTTCCCATCAGGCAGCACCATCTTACAGGTGACTGCGCCCACATCCTCGTGTGCTTTAATGTATTGAAGCGTATTCCTAAGAGTATTTTTGTGGACAATCGTGTCCGGATTGAGAAATAAAATATATTTTCCCTGTGCCAAACTCCTCGCTTGGTTATTCGCTGCCCCAAAGCCCACGTTCTTGCCATTCTGAATTGTCTTTAGCTCATAACTCTTACATCTTAAACTGCGAATCTTTTTTCCGCTTTCATCGGTTGATCCATTCTCAACCAAAATCGCCTCAAAAGCCGCCTCATTCGAAACTTTTTCCAAAGAAGACAGACAATCCTTTAGGACACCAAAAGAATTGTAGTTAACAATGATGATCGAAAGCTCTGGTTTTTTCATTTCAATGCCTTCCGGTACACATCATCATGAAGCTTTACTATGACGTTCCAGTCGAAGTGTTGTTTCACAAACCTCTGGCCATTTTTGGCGATTTTCGCGGCCAACTTTTTATCCTTTAAAAGCGTCACCGTATGCTCTGCCAACCCTTCTGTGCTGTCTGCTACCATCACGTTAACACCATGTAACAAATCAATGCCTGCACCACCTACTCTTGTAGTTACTACTGGAAGCCCAGCCGCCATTGCCTCAAACACTTTCAACCTAGTTCCTCCAGGTCCTTTGACCGGAACTACCATGACCGAAGCCTTTTTAAACGCATCCCGCGCGTCCGGTATGGACTCTGTAATTTCGACATCCGTCCGTTTCCTCGCCAGCTTCACAAACCTTTCCGGGATTAGCCTCCCCACTATCCAAAGCTTTGCCTTGGGTACAAGAGCATGAACGGATGGCCAGACCTTGTCAAGCAGGATGTCGACCGCCTCTACATTCTGGAGCCACTTAAAGTTTGCCACACCATAAAGCACTCTAGGAGGTGACTTTTTCCTCGCCTTGTGGTTTGCAAAGTGGTGCGCGTCAACGCCGTTTGGGATAATATCCACAGATATCCCGGGGGAAAGCTTTTGCATAGTTTTTTTATCTTCATCTGAAACGGCTACCAACTGGTCAGTTTTTCTCCAATAGTACTGCTCCCAAAACTTTAGCTTCATGACGTCAACCATATAAATCAGGCGGAGCACGCGTGGAATTTCGTGGTCTACATAGTGCTTGTAAACCTGGTATTCAATGGTTTGCTCCACCAAAATGGTGGGGACGGACGTTTTGGGGATATGAGGCATCACATAAAAAGTTTCTGCATGGATGAGATCGTACTTTTCCCGGTCAAGCTCCCGGGCTATGGCACGCTTGACGCTTGGCGAATAGTTTCTAATCACAAGCAATGGGTAGTGGCTGAAAGCTGTCAAGATAAGATTTCTAAATGTCCACGGAGACTTAGAGCGATAAAAGACCTTCACTTTCACACAATACTTCTCAAGCTCCAGCACAAACTGTCTTTCAGTATCGTCTTTGATGAGGGTAAAAAGGGTGATGTCGTGCTTTTTGGAAAGCAGCTTGATGATGTTGTACCACCTAGTCTGCCCGCCAGACATGGCCGTGTTCGGAATAAAGGGAACGAGCATTAGTATCTTCATATCGGTTTACCCAAGTCTAAAATTATATATTGATCCCCTTCCTCCAAGGTCTCAAATTGCGTTTTCAAAAGTGAAGTATCTCTGTCTTCTTTGTTAATAGACACGTAGTAGTCAGCACCCAGCTCAATCATTGTGTTAATGTCGTCATCAACCACCGGCCATCCCCAACGATTCGTTTGGTAGAGAAATGCAGTGCTCCCGTTTTGGGGCGCTATAACGAGAGAGTCTTTTTCTGTTAACTTGTCTACCGTCTCACCCGCAATTTTGTATTCAAAATTGTTCACCTGATAAAAACCCCGCACTTCAAAAAATCCAAAGCCCAGCATTAAAAATACCGATAAACCAAGCAACGTATACGATACAAACCTGTTAAACATCTTCTGTGTCAGCATCCACGCGCTCCCCGCTCCTAGTGTAAGCGCGAGTGCTGGCATTACAATTGTTTGATAATAATCGTGTCGTACGTTTGCTGTTGCAAAAATACTTATATATAAAAACATACCCAGAAGCATCCAGTGCATTAAATACGGCAGTTTGCCCTTAGAAACCAATATCCCGAAACTAAGTGGAACGAGTCCCCACGTCCCTAATATGAGCCTCCCAAGCCTCTCTCCGAATATCCAACGCCAAAAGGCCGGACGAAAGCGGATACCGTCACCGTTAAATGCCCACAGAAAATGGGCAATGCCACGCGGAAATTGATTGACCCAAATTCTCCACGCAAAAACCGGTACTAGGGCCAAGTCGGCTGCGAGCGCTAAATGCTTATTTTTTACAGATCCCCAAAATCCAAAAGTTTTGTAAGATAAGTAAGCTAGTGGAACAATGTAAAAAAGGGTCGTGGGCTTGATAAGGGAAGCCACCGCAAAGCTAACCGCAGACAGATAAACCATTACCGGCTTTTTGTCGTCAACGTACTTTATAAAAAGCCAAAGAGACAAAACTCCAAACATGGTAGCCATGGGCTCGGGCAAAATAACCCGGGTGAAGTAGACGTTGTAGGGAACAAATGCATAAAAAAAGGCGGACAGAATCCCTCCCAGGGGGCTAATTGTGCGTCTGCCAATTAAAAATATCAAGGCGGTTGTGACTACCGCAGAAATAACCGAAACCATTCGTCCCCATGCCTCGAAACTGAAAGCCCCAATAGTTTTGAAAAACACTACATGGGCCGCATTGAAAACGGGGAACTCAAGCATTCTGAGCCCTTCTGGGTTAAGTGTGCCTGTTTGAATTTTACTCACGTCATGGTAGCGAGGATGCAAAAGATCAATGCCATCTTCTAAAAATACTTTCGAGACGGAAGCCGTATCGGCCTGCCTCCAGGAATGCCAATCTAAAACCGGATTATCAATTTTCCAAAGTCTCACTGCAAATGCTCCGACCAAAATCAATGCTAATACAAAAATTGAAACCCACAGTTTTTGGATAAAAGCAATTAAATTGTCTACGTTAAGTCTTCCGGTTATTTTTTTCATTTCCTTTCTAGTCTGGTGGCGGCAACGGCTATGCCTATGAGAAGCCAAAACGTAATGGCAAATTTTGAAGCGTCCAGGATATCAATAAACACCATGTTTAAAAGCACTCCCGGAATTGCCGCCACGATCCCCTGAGTATAAGCTATTTCAAGAGTTTTTGCTTTTCTAAAGAAAACCCCAAAAAATTCTTTAAAAAGATTGGTAAATATCAAGATAAATGTACTAAACCCAAGCGTCCCCACTTCCCCCAGTAACCTCAAATATCCATTGTCAGTCGCCAGCGTAATCGAGGAATATCCTGTACCTAACAAAAAATTCTTGCGAAACGAACGAAGTGCTCGCGGCCACTCGACATTCAAGCGAATGGAGCTTGATCTGTCAGTGGCAAAAGGAGCCGGTGGAGGCTCTGGGGTGGGTGAGGGGGATGAGGATTGAGCGTAAACCGGTTCGACTATCGTGCTCACCAATTGCTCGATCGCCAGTTGAAATGCGCGCATATAGCGCTCGAGCAAATTTGTAGAGGTGGTAATAAAAAGCAAACTAAATACAATCACAAGCGGAATAAGAAGAAACGAACGCGTAAACAAAAGCGCGAGCATGACACTCCCCAAGTATGACGCGATAGAAACTCTAGAAGCAGCCATAACTAGAAGCCAATATCCAAGCGTGGTACTCACCAAAAACACTGCTTTTAATAATTTGTCATTTACCCTAAAAGGCTTAAGAACTGCTTTTGAGCTTGTCATCAGTACAAAAAAGAGCGGGACAACAAGTACTATATATGTCGCCAAGTCGTAGTGTCCGGCAAATGTCGAGACCAAATGAACACATGGGCAGCGAAGCGCCACGCCTTTTGCGTACTCCGGATTTTGTGTAATGATGACCGGCACATTAAAGTACTGCTGCCCACCCCCGTAAAAAAACGCGACAGCCACGACAATCAAAAGCATTTTTATGTAAAAAGCGATGTCCTCGCGCGACTTCACCGATGAGACTCCTATAAAAAAGACCATCAAGTACTCCACGCGCCTTGCCCAGTGGAGGAGGCCGATATGGGGCACCACGGTCTGGGTGATAAAAACTCCCGATATCAGCGACAAAAGGCCAACCGTCCAAAAAAGGAGCATCGACCTGTTCAGCCGATCCCTTAGAAAAGATCTCAATCTGGGCAAAACTGTGACCCCCCAAATTAGAGCTGCGATAAAAATAAGAAAGTCCTCAAGGCGAACTGACACCTGCGAACCCATGGGTGTAAACAAAGGAAACTTCGGAAATAGCGGGATGGTCAAAAGTATCGCCGCGGTCAGATACTTTAGAGATCCGTCAAGCAAGTTTGAAAGCTTTAGCATAAATTGTGACATAGCTCGGTCTAAGTATACCGAAAAGTACAACTCTAGCTAAGGACCCCAACTTTAGAAACACTCTCAGTAATGGATACTGCCACTTGGGGTAATATTTTTCGAAAAACCGCTTTACACCTTTATACTCTTGCAGTAGTGGGTACTCACGATTGCTGCTTGCACCACCGTAGTGCACGATGCTCCACCTGGGGCTATAGAAAACTCGCCACCCGCCCATCTTTGCCCTGTAGGAATAGTCAACCTCCTCGGTGTACATAAAATATTTTTCATCTATTTCTCCCACATCCTCGTATACCTCCCTGCGCATTAGGAAAAAGGCACCAACCACCCAGTCTAGATAGCGCTCTTTTTTAAAGTAGGACATGCGAGGGTGGAAAGGCTTTATTGCCTCCGATAAAAATGGTACGTCTTCCAAGAAAAACATCCAAGAAAAAACTTTTGCGAGGCCTGGAAAGTATCCCCCGCTTGCTTGCGGTGATCCGTCCGGATTTTTCAATAAGGGAGAAAAAATTCCGACATCCCTATGCGAGTCCATAAAGCTCAGTATCTCTTTGAAAATCGGATTAGTTAGCTTTGTGTCCGAGTTCAAAAGTAGGAGGTACCTTCCATTTGCCATTTTCATACCTATATTGTTCCCGCCTGCAAAACCCCTGTTTGACTTGCTAAAGTAGACTTTGACGTTGCTTTTTTTACTTAACCCACGGATATATTTGACACTTTTATCTGTTGAGGCATTGTCAACTACCACAATTTCAAAGGATAAACCTTTGGTGTGCTCAAATATAGAATCAATTGACTGCTTCGTTAGCTCGTAGGTATTGTAGCTAACTATAATGATGCTTAATTCAACGCTTTGCGACATGATAGAGCTCCTTCAAAAACCACACAAATACTGCTACTGACGCAGCACCGACAAAAATTCGGTAAATTGGATTGCTCGGCACATAGCGAACGGTTACTTTCTGTGCAAACTCTGTTTCCGCCACATATATCCTGTCCTTGTCCTCTCTCGGCTCAAATCCGTTTATAAAAATAGACTCACGAAAGGGATGGGCTATCTCCTCCAAGTAGGTGCTCCTGGTCTGGTCGCGAATAATGGACTGCGCTTCTTCTGGCGGGTAATTAAATTTCAAAATCGGGAGGCCAGAAAGCTCTCTCTCGTAATGCGTTATAACTTCGCTCCGGGTCAAATTGGTAAAGTAGGCTCGCCTGTTCGTGTCTTCTATGTCTGCCGGTTCACGCGACTCTAAAGCTCCAGGCGGGGGAGAAGGAAAACCTATCCCCGGAAGAGCCAAATACCAAAAAAAAGGGAGCGAAACAGCAGACATGACAAGAGCAAGTGCGAAAGTCCTTTTTTTTATCCTATTCATTGGAAGAGTCGTGCGCGCCCGAGGACATATTTAGGCGTTTTGTTTTTGCGCTCACCGATGACTTTTGCGGGAACCCCGCCAACAATAGCAAATGGAGGCACGTCTTTCGTGACCACGGCACCCGCTGCAACAATGGCCCCCTTCCCTATAGATACACCCGGAAGGATAATTGCACGGGGCCCGATAAATACATAATTCCCTATTGTTACCGGCTCTTCAATTGCTTCAAACCCAGGGCTTTCCAGGTCATGCTCCGAGTTGTAAATCATCACCTCGCTGGCAATGTCCACATGGTCCCCAATGGTAAGCGGCGCACGGCCGTCAAGAAAGGCGTCGCTGCCAACCTTTGTGTCTTTCCCAATTTTCACTCCCCGCGGCTCGAAGAATTTGCAACCCATATGAACGGTACTCCCTTCCCCAACAGTTACGCCTGCCAGTTGAAATGTTAATCTTCTAATCGGATAAATAGGGATGTGAAGGCTTACTAGATGAATCTTAAAAAGCTTCAGGTCAAGCCACCAATTGTAGTACCTTCTAACGGCGCGCGCGCGAGCGCTACTCAAAGATAAACGGTTTCCGTGTTTGTCGGTAAACACTACCCCTTTTCTCGTAAGTCTTATGTTTTCCGAATAAATCATGGTTACTTTTTACTCCCAATAATCGTTTCGTGCGTTGCATTGCCTTGGGAACCGGCTTCGAAATTATTACACGACAATGCAATGAACTGTTTTCAAAGCTAGTTCACAAAACTCACATTTAAACAAGTTTTATGGGTTTATCAATATCCTAAGCGTTCCCATGGCTGTCTTCTCCCAGGAAAACTTTTTTGCCTGCTCCAGCCCTTTCTTTATTATTTTACTATACTCGAGGCGACTCATAGAAAGTATACTGGAAATACCACCGGCGATATCGTCCGGGTTTTCGGGATCGACAATTATCCCGGCTTTCCCTGCGACTTCGGGAAGACCACCACGGTTGGAAACAACAACGGGTACTCCTGAGGCCAAAGAGCTCAGCACATCTAGCCCAAAGCCTTCCCAAAAAGACGGCAGAACGAACAAGGCGCTCTCTTTTACCAATGCTTCCTTATCCTGCTCATCTACAAACCCGGTAAAAATTACAGAGTCTCCTACCACAAGCTCGCCCGTTTTCTCGAATATCTGCTCATACATCCACCCCTTTTTCCCTGCTATAACCAGTTTATACCCGGGAAATTTTACTGAAACCTTTTGCCAAGCCACAAGTAGCCCCTCTATATTTTTACTTGGCTTAAGGGTGCTTAAAAACAACACATACTTTTCAGGGAGTCCATGTTTCTTTCTAACAACACCCGCATTTATCGGTTTTTTAGTATTAAAGCGCTTCGCGTCGTACCCCAACTTTGTTACCAAAACCTTGTCTTTGGTAAACGGATAATGTTCCAGTATGTCCCTCTTTGTAGTATTTGATATCGATATGATACATTTTGATACCAAAAGCGACCAAGCAGTCCAAAGCTTTAACTGCCAATAATCATATTTTCTAAATTGCCCCGAAAATTTGAGGTATCCGAGGTCCATTATCGAACATACACGAGGCATGGGGGCAAGTGGAGGGGTATAGTGACTAGGAGTAAAAAAAAGAGCCGGTTTTTCAGAAGCCAAGTAAAGGTGGGGCATTAAAGTCCTAATTATCCACATGCTTTTCCCGGGTAAAACCTTATATTTCCAGCTCAAAGTTTCTTTTGGAAGGAACTTTTTGGGAGCCTCGCGCAGATAAATCACAAATTTATGCTCGTCCTCCCACTTGTGGCACAGTTTGTAAAGCCCCCATAAAACTTCATAGGCGTAAGTGTTCACACCCACGCGCTCTTTCACATTGGCCTCGTTGCCATCAACGCCTATGAGCATAATGAAGTATATACTTTCAATGTCTCCTCTGTAGCCCTTTGCCACGAGAAGCTCTTTAACCTGACCTTTCCTTTTTTGGCCAAATCCTTTTTATTTTTCAGGGCTTTCTCTATACCTTTAGAGATGTCCCTCACATTTCTGGGGTCAACCAAAATTGCGGCATCGCCGGCCACTTCGGGCATACTAGACACATTGGAAGTAACAACCGGAATGCCGGAGGCAAACCCCTCTAGTATTGGCAGGCCAAAGCCTTCATGGAGTGACGTATAAACAAGCGCCTCAGCATGAGAATAATACCGCCCAAGCTCTAAATCACTCACGTGACCCGTAAACACCACATCTGAGCTGCGTGGCCCGTCCAAGTCAAGATTTGCGGGGACTTGGCCTATTACCACAAGCTTTTCTATTTTTAACTTTTGCTTAACTTTTCGAAACGCCTCAGCTGTGCGGTCAATGTTTTTTCTACCGGCCGTCCCTACTGTTAACAAGTATTTCCCCCTCACATTTGGTCGTTTCTCGGAAGTCGAAAAATTAGGGCGTAGGGCCTCGGGGATCACATGAATTTTAGCTTCATTTACTCCCAGCTTCACTGCTTCTTTTTTGGAAGACTCTGACGGCACAATGACCGCGTCCACTTCTTTTTTAATCCATCCAAGTCGCCGCTTGTGTACTGCACGGATTTTGGGGTGAGTTTCACGGGGATAAATGAACGGAGCCAAGTCGTGAATGGTGGTAACTGTTTTAGCTTTAGTTGGCGGCTGCGCCCAGTCCGAGCTGTGAAATATGTCCAACTTGCCAATAAAGCGCTCCACAGGCCACACGTGCATCCTGTTCCACACCAGATCTGCGGCAAACGGCGGAAAGGAAGCGATCACACTCTTAACTCTTCTATCGAGAGAATCCACAAATCTGTAAATCTCCTCGCGCCTTCTGAGCGAGCCACCAAAAAGTATATATTCATTTTGCGTGTCAAGCCTGGTCAATGCACGGACCAGCTCTTTTGTATACACACTCACCCCAGTTCCGTAAGGGATGGATGAAATATCTATCCCAATTCTCATCAGATTATCTTCTCATATTTCCACACCTCTATTCCATTGAAGTTTCTCTCGCCGCTTTTTTCAAAACCTGCTGCCTCCAGTGCTTCCCGCGTTTTATCTTCCGGGTCAAAAATGTCTTGTACATAGCGCGTCAGGTAAATCTCTTTTGCGGCTTTATTAATTCCACTCGGCCCAAATGCAGGCTCCACATTTGAATAATACCGAAAAGCTTCCATCTGTGAATCGGCCACAAATAAAACGGCCGAACTGCCGACATACTCAGCCAGACCTTTCCAGTTTTCGCGGTGATTGCCCTGATCAAGCAAGTACATTCCGGAAAATATTGCGCTTAATGTTAGCAAACTTGCCAGCACTGGAGTTTTTAATTTACCTAGCTTTTCAGTACCAAAAGCAATTAGCAAATATAGTGCTGGTAAAACGAATAAAAATCTAAAAAATTGTACAACTGGTACAAAAAACCCAATTACTAGTCCAATTACAATCGGAACGACAAGCCAATACCAAATAGGCTCTAGTTTTTTAATACCAACTTTTGTTTTTAGTAGCGATATTCCAATTAGCAAACCGGCAGTGCCAGTTAAAGCAATCACCATCCCGTCAAATGGCACCCTGCCAGTTATAAACTTGATAAAAATAAGGAGGGTGTTTTTGAGAGTGGTGCTTCCCAGAGCTCTCCACCAGAGCGATCCGGAGCTTTGGACACTCAATGCCCCCGAAGCCTGTCGCAAAAATATGGGGAATATCAATAACGCAGCTACAGCAAGGGTAATGTGCCCTAACAAGAATTGCTTCCACCATGCTTGGGATAATTTCGCACGACGCGCATAGGCCCAAAAGACGGGTAATATAAACATGGGCAAATAATCAGTCAACAAAAGCAGCGCAATGCTCGTGCTCCAAAGTATCCAGTCGCTCTTTTGAGGCTTATCGAGAAGTCTCAAAAAGTGATAAAAGGAAACGGTTGCAAGAAACGCAGTCATTGCATACATCCGAAGCTCTTGTGAGTAGTAAATATGAAGCGGAGCAACAGCAAGGAGTGCTGCCGCCATAAGCCCAACTCTGCCAGAGTTTAAAAGCTTTCCAATCCTGTATGTTAGGTAAACCGTTGCAAGCCCAAACAGCACTGAAGTAAAGCGCAGTGCCATTTCGCTAAACCCAAAAACTCCTCCCCATGCTTTGACTGTCAGATAATGGAGTGGCGGGTGGAAATCCCCTGGCAAAAAGCTACTGAAAAATTCCGAAAGTGGCATGTCACGAGCAACAGTCGCAGTAGTTGTCTCATCCAGCCAGAAAGATTGGTCAAGAGAAGTCAGTCGTACGACCAGTGCAATCAGAAGCACACTTGTAATCCTTGACACGACGATATTACTCATTTTTCTACTTTTTCAAATATTGAATATTCAAGTATGCCCAAAAAGGCCCCAAAATCGTAAACTAATTTAAAAACAAAAAACGCAGGGGACGGGTGCAAAATTGCTTTTACTAATGCAACAAGCACTGAAACGGGTGGGGAAGTGCGGATGAGCGCAATTACAAGAGACTTATATTCTCGTTTGCTTGCCCACTTGGCTTGTACAAACACTTCAAACAAGCTGTCCGGGTTTTTGTGATAAAACATTGCTTTTTTTGCTACGGTTGCTTCATATCCTAACTTTTCAGAAAGCGTATAATCGTCGGTATACCCTCCCCTGTTAAACCCACCCACCCTGTCAAATTCAGACTTCAACACCGCACGAAACACTTTTTGCGTTTCTGGGTAATTTTCTGGGTGCCTGCGTTTTTCTTTCCAGCCCTCTTTAAGGTTCCACATTCTGGCCCAGACATTGTCCCAATTGCTCACGTATTCTTCTTTACTAAAAGTGCCCTTTGATTTTCTTTCTGTGATTGGATTGACTAAGTTCATCAAAAAGTTTTTCTCAAATGTCATATCCGCATCTACAAACACAAGTATTTTTCCTTTTGCGTATTTTGCCCCCAAGTTCCGCGCCATAGCCGGCCCTTTGTGTCTTTGCTTATAAGTTTGCAATTTGTAGTTTGCAATTTGTAATTTACTAAGGGCTCGCAAAGTGTTGTCAGTAGACCCGTCGTCCACAACAATTACTTCATACTCATCATGCGTCTGTCCATCGAGGCTCTCCAAGCACTTCACGATCACATTCTCCTCATTGTAGGTCGGTATAATTACAGATACTTTCATCTTTCGACAAATCAATTTAGCAAAGTGTAAAACAGTTGCTCATATTTTTCCGCGATATCGTCCCAGTCGAACTTCGCTGCCTGTTTTTGAGGCAAGCTTCCCCAATCTTTTTTGAGTGCGAGCCTCAAAGATCTCACATATTCTTCGGTATTCTCAGGATCAACTAAAACCCCAGCTTGCCCTACTATTTCCCTACGAATCGGGTCTCTAGTCGCAACCACAGGGAGTCCTGAAGCCATTGCTTCCACTAAAACAATGCCAAACGACTCATGGCGCGAAGTGGGAAACGTGAACAGGTCTGCTGACTTGTAAGCCTTAGGCATGTCTTTGTGGATTAAGCTCATAATTTTCAGCCTGCCCGGCATTTTCTTGTTACCCAGCCGCTCCAATTCACATTTTAGTGGCCCCGAACCTACTACTAGCAAACTTGCATCTTCAATTTTTGATGCTGAATTAATTGCTAAATGAATACGTTTAGCAGAGACAAGGGCGCTTACACAGAGTATGACCGGCTTCTTTAATCCGTGGTTTATGGTCTGCTTTTGCCTGGCAAACGATTTTACATCTACCCCATTTGGTATTTTCTCTACCCTTACAAATGGGTTAAAGCGCTTGGCCCAAGTTAAAAACTCCACAGACAAAGCCACATACGCGTCTGGAAAGCTTAGCAAGTTTATCCTGTCATCCCAGCCAGCTCCAGACTGGCCAGAGATCACAACTTTCCCTCCAAAAATTGCCGTGTATATTCTGACAACCAGTGCTTGCCACCCACTGTTTATTGGCATAACAATGTCGTAATGTTCACTTCTCAACCTCGGGAGTATTGAAACTGAATGCCTAAGGATGCTTATACCGTATAAATCAAGATACGTCCTCCAAACAATTGATAGTCTCCTGCCAAGTGGTTTATCTGAATGAAGAACGTGAACTATATGCCTTTTTCTCAGCCGCCTTGACAGCTCATCGACAAAAATTTCCCCACCTCTTAGAGTTTGCTTCTGAGTATAATTGACGATCGCTATTTTTAACTTTTTCTTTGCCATACCTCTATTCCTTCTAAACTGCTTTCAGTCGTAATGTAATTGTCCTTTACATAATTCATAACATTTTGGGGCAAACATACTCCCAAGTCAAACCGGTTGCCACTGGCTGGCTCTCTTATTAAAATACGCTTTGTCTTGTTTTGTTTAAGACCTGCTATCACCTGCTCTTGTACTCCCGGTACTTCCATATACCACCCAAAGTTATCTACCCATGGTTTTGGCGGAAGTACGTTCTCAAACACATAATTTCCAGAATGCACCCCTAACAAGTACGTACTTTGGGTAATACTGTCAGCTGTTTCGTTAAATGTAAATCTGTCTGCCAAGCCCCAATTTCTCGACAAAATAGGCGCAACCACTAAAACTAATAGTAACGAGAGGGCACTAATTTGTTTTATGTTCAAATTCACAATCAGCCGTGCAAAAGGGACGAGTGCTGGCTGCAGGTGAAAATAAGAAAATCTGGAGTAAGTTGCTACAGGACCCGCCAAAAAAATAGAAAAGTCAAGTACGACTTTCGCCTATTGGCAGCATATAGAGCTATAGCCAACAAGGTACCCACCACCATCAGCTCACGAGCATTCAAAGCTATGTCGACATGGCCCGGAAATTGGGTCCAAATAGTAGCCGGATAATAAAACGTCCAATTAAAGAACCACTCAAATTGTTTCGTCACAAGCAACCACGTCAGCAGCCCCACGCCCATCGCCAACGGGCCTGCAAGAAACTGCCTTATAATGCTTGGGCCAACCTTTTTATAAGCAAAATATAAAAATGTTATTAACAGGTATTTTGCTGCAGTTTGTTTAATCAAAGCGGCAATCCCAAGCGACAAAACCAAGGGTAATATCTATTATCTAGCACTAAATTCGTGTTATTAGTTGAAGTAGTTTGTTTCTTTGTTGTCTAATCTCGGTTTTTCTGTTGTTATATCTCCAGACATATTCACTCAAAAAAAGTGGTAGATATATTCTTCTCACACCACCCTTACTGGCAAGTTTTCTTTTTAAATATCCCCAGAAACCTTCTAGGCCATTTATGTGGTTTTTACCTCTTACATATTCCCCAATTCCATGTTCTACAGTTCTATGAACATATCCAGCAGTTGCCAGGCCTTTGTATGACCTGTAAGTATCTGAACAAATTTTACTTCCTAGTTTAACTTTTTTAGTTATGATTGGAACTAAATCAATGGCTTGAGTATCAGATACAAGCTCAGCAAATGCTTTACCATTTCTTTCTAAAATACCAAAGACAGGCTGTTTTGTAGTTCCAAATCCACTTTTACTTATTTTTCCAAACTTTTCAATTTCTTTTCTAAGTTGTTTTTTATTTTTGTTTTTCTTTTGACCTCCCAAATATGTTTCATCAACCTCAACCACACCTGAAAAGGTTTGGGCACATCTTTTATCATTGCAATTCTTAGTATTTTTAAAGCTTTGGCTACAGTTTTTATGTTTTTTTCATCTGATTTGCAATTACAGGGCTGTTTGCACCAATTAAAAAGAGGTCAATTATTTTAATCCAATCATTTCTTGTTAGTCTGATTGAAGCTAGTAAATACTTTCTATAATCAGTTTTACAAACACGACAACGATACTCACCACTACCTAATTTCCAGTATTTTTTACCTCCACATTTCTTACATTCAAATCTCACAAACAAATTTTACCGTATCTATGAAGAAAACAAATCTTTTGAAGTGCTAGATTTTACCTATTACCCTCAATGTCGAGATTCATAACCTCCGTATTTTAGCGTGTCATACCCCCCCACACAAACTTCACCAGTGAACCTTGCAAACCTGTATCGCCAGACAAAGCCAGTGTCTCAAAACGGCGATGTACCCGTTGTGCAGTTGCTTTGAAATCGTGGGGGTGTCGCTTATGGGGTCAATCACGATGGGAGGCCACCCGAAGGGTTTCGTCCCCAGGTTATGCCCCTCAATCCGCACAAACCCGGGTGCATTTCAAGTTGGTGCGCTCAGGCGGCATCCCATAGAGTGTGAAACTCATCGCCCAGGACGGCGGAGCGGATCACCAACATGCGCCTGGCATTCTCGATTTTCCAGCGCATTCCGGTGCCGCAAAGGCGCTGCTTGAACTGTTTGACGCCACTTTCGACCGTGCCTGAGCCAATCGGTAAGCCTTCTTCTCGAAACTCCAGATATTGCATACGCCGCTGGTGGCGCTCGAAATAGATGGCAAGATGCGGGAAGCCACGCTTGTTGAGCGCAGCGCTAATCTCCTTAATCCGCCCCATGTAGAGGCGCGCTTTATAGCGTTGCAGCCAGCGTTGACGCTGAACGTCAGCATCAGGATCAGGGTAGAGGGCATGCGCAGCCGCACTCAAATGCGCAACAGCGTGAAACCAATCCACGACTTGCCGCCCATCAGGACAGACATCTTCCGCCACCTCCCAAATCCATAGCGCGCCGTCGGCAACTACACTGCGGTTGCGGGCGGTGGGCAAATCCTCTTGCGCAGCCAACGCCCATAAGGCGGGTCGGAAGTCATCTTTGGAACCTAACACCGCCGTGTAGTGAACACGCGCGCCATGCGCCATTTGATCTAAGTTCCGGATTTGCGGATTGCGTTCCAGGCGCAGTTCCACATCAAATACCGCCCCCACTTTGAACTCGCGCCAACCCTTCCCGCGAATATTGACCATCCCCCCACCCACCCATGGATACCCCTTTGCGCTGATCATGATCATGCCTGGCATCGGGCAACTGAATGCGCTCCACGCGCACTTGTTCTTGCTGCTCTTCGACATAGCACTGCAAGCGTTCACCGTGTTTGTCGGTCTGTCGCCAGATGCTGCTGGCGCTCACCGGGCGTTCACCAATCCGTTCAAAAACCGCTGCGCACTGCTCATACGGCAGCAATCCGCTCAACCACACCATGCGAGAAGACACTCTCATCCAGTTGCCACTGCTTATCCAGGGGGAAAAACCCCTCCCCGCAGCCCGGGCAAACGTAATATTGGCGCGCAACTTCCACTTCCCCCCGTAGGGTCACCACTCGTTTCTTGCGTTTGCCGCGCTTATACATGGGCTTTTGACACCGCGCGCACATGACGCTCGCAGGCTCTGCGTGTTGGGTCGCGCTCAAGCTTTGCATGGTAAACTGCATCAACTCACGACCCATCTTACCCGTCAATTCTTCCATATCGCTCATCGTTATATGCGCCTTGTCGGGTAGGGCATCCAACATTTTACCAATCGCCTCTTCCGCTTTGGCGCACAATTCTTGTTCTACTCGTTCACGTTCGCTCGGCATCAGCTGTTGTCCTTACTTCTTGTCGATGCCTTATTTTATGTTATCTTCGCACTGAAGTGAAATGCACCCTACGAATCCCCTCCAATTTGCTTCTTATACTTGCTGTGGTATAATGCAGTCAGTACGGAGTGTTTGAAAGCCTGTTGGTGTCGAAACCAATGGATGGTTCAAACTTCTCCGTCGCTTTTTTATAGTTCCGCAAGGACTTCTTCTGCTTTTAGCTCACGATTCGGCTTGATATTTCCCCGGTAGGTATTGATCGCAGCGGCATGTGCTGAGGACTTTTTCCCGATCAGAGCAAATTGAAGCTGGTCGTATCGAACAGGGATATTGTGCTTCCGACACAACGCCATCACATGGTCTCTGATGAACTCGTCTTGACCATCAAACTCACGATCAATCGTAATGTATGTATCAGACTTCAAATGATCCTTGATGAGTAAAAACATTAGAATGGAAAATATGGTCAAGTGCTGTTGTTTTTTCTTCCAATCCGGTTTAATACGACCAAGTTCCCGCAGGAGTTTTTGTTTTGTGGCTTTCTCTAATCGGATGGTGAATTGAATTCCATTGGCAAACGCCAAGACGGTTGGCTCGGTTCTATTTTCAACTCTGCCGCTCTGGTCAATGTCGAGATTCATAACCTCCGTATTTTAGCGTGTCATACCCCCCCACACAAACTTCACCAGTGAACCTTGCAAACCTGTATCGCCGGGCAAAGCCAGTGTCTCAAAACGGTGATGTACCCGTTGTGCAGTTGCTTTGAAATCGTGGGGGTGTCGCTTATGGGGTCAATCACGATGGGGGCCATGTCCCCAGGTTATGCCTTTCAATCTGTTCAGAACCCCACAAATTTGACTCTAATGCTTGATGTGGTATACTACCGGTAATGACGGGTGGTCTGGAGGTTGTCCAGCATACCACTGGCAATAACCCGGACGCTACTCCGCGAGGAGACCCCGTCGGCTTTTACGAATCCCCTCAAATTTGCTTCTTATATTTACTGTGGTATAATGGCGTCAAATCGGGTGACTAGGGATCATTGCGGTAACCATCCCGCAGTCCGAACTAGTACTGGTTCCGTAACCAGCCGGAATCCCCCGATTCGCTTTTTTTATAAAAGCGACAGCAACTCTCCCTCTTCTACTTCAAAAGGCTTTTTATCCCTTCTTTTGTGTACGGCATAAGCGAGTTTGTGGGCGCCGGACTTTTTGCCAATCTGGCGAAATGCGATTTGATCCTTATGAAAGCCCGGGACAACTGTCCGAATGTAATTGAGAAGCATACCTTTAATGCTGGCCTGGCTGCGCTCATCGGGCCACTCTGTGTCAATCACGATATTGAGATTGCTATCAAGGTGATCTTTGAGCAAGGGAAATAGACCAGCCGAGAAGATTTTCAATTCGTGGTTTTTGGCTGTACGATATTGAGCTTTTAACAGTCTTTCGGCTCGGCGCTTGAGGTTGCCGGTAAGCACGATTGCTACTCTTTCACCGTTTGAGAACGCAAGCACCGTATCCCCTGAGTCCTTGATGCGTATACTTTGATCGATTTCGATGTCCATGCCGGACTATTCTAGCGCGCTCCCCTCTCCCACACAAACTTCACCGGTGAACCTTGCAAACCTGTATCGCCGGGCAAAGCCAGCTTCTCAAAAACGATGGTTAATGAGAGAGCGCCAGAAAGAAGCAATACACAAAACCCTTCCCCTCACGCCCATCTCTCAAAACTGTCTCTTGAAACTCCCTCTCGCAAAAGCTACACTGAAGTTGAGTTTCAGGAAAAAACATCTCACAACACACA
>Ga0210057_1001738_pt1 | contig 32436 bp, 34 predicted proteins | sample CryGeyCG2114_010_2_FD_183968 | JGI IMG/M metagenome (GOLD analysis project Ga0210057, IMG submission 183968) | Groundwater microbial communities from aquifer - Crystal Geyser CG10_big_fil_rev_8/21/14_0.10 (SPAdes) (version 2) | ecosystem: Environmental > Aquatic > Deep subsurface > Groundwater ... | reverse complement strand
AGAAAGAAGCCATAGGTCAGACCAAGAAACTTTCTACAACAGAATTTGGTTTAAGACATTAGATGAATTAAATAGGAAAATTAAGGTTTGGAATAGGGAGTATAATAACCTAGAACATTGCGGCCTTAATGGTAAAACGCCCAATGAAATGCTAAAATTATTAACTAAGTAAAACCGACAAAAGTGTGTGGTCAAAACAAAAACCTTAGCTACTTAATTCTTTGTTAATTTCTTCAATTACCCTAACCAACGATTTTTCTGGTGGTTGAAAGGTACGTTTCTTATAATTCTCTTGGTAGACCGACGAGCAGGATAAAAATTGAATTATTTTTTCCCGATCAAGTGACTCGCTATAATCGCCATAACCTAATTTTTCCAAATAATACGCATTTAAAATTTGCTCAAACTGACCTTTGACCGGACAAGCTAAATATGGTTTATGTAGATAAATCGACTCTGATATTAAAGCAAAACCAGCATTGGCAATAACCGCCCGGCAACTTACTAAATCATTGGCAAACCCTTGGGAGTCAGGGGTTTTAAAAATAATATTTTTTTCTGATTTACGATCTCCTAAACCATAAACAATAAATTGGAAGTTAATTTCTTTCAAAATATCAATCAAGCCCGTAAAGAAAGAGGTTAGGTAAACCAATATATGATCACCCTTGGTTGGCTGCTTGGTTAATATTTCGCTTCTGATAATTGGTGGTATTAATATTGATTTTTTGTTTATAACTGCTACTGAAAAAAACGAAAAAACTAAATTCCGCTTGGCTTTAGAAAAAAAACAATTGATATATTTCCTAGCTGACAAAGCTGAAAACCAATTCTGCTCAGGGTAATCAATTTTAAAATCGGTAATAAGGTGCTGATTATCAATGGAGATAAAATTCAGCTCTTTTCTTTCTGCCACCACTGCCGCTAGCGGTTCAAAGTCAGTAATAATAAGGTCTGGTTGAAAATCGTCAACCAAAGTGCTTAGTTTACTTAAACTCTTCAGATATTTAGGCATCTTAAGCGCTGACCCAACCACAGTTTGAAAATATTTTATTTGATTATCCTTATATTTCAAACGAAGGCCGGATATCTGTTCGACTAGAAAATGCTTAGATAAATATTCATAGCCGGTATCAAAAGAGACAACCTTAAGATCATGGCCTTCAAATTTTAGGCGTTTAATTATTTCCAGCGACCTAGTTGCGTGCCCAGACCCATCCCCGCAGACGCTATATAATATTTTTGCCATAGTAATAAGAATTATAGCAAAAATAAAATTATTAAGCGACATGTTTGACATTTTTTATCAAAAACCTTATAATGCCCTAATTCGTTCATTCTCTAAAATTGGAGGTAAAATGTCTTTCTTCAAAATTGACAGCCATCGCCCCGGCAAACCTACTTTGATTCAAGTTGATGGCAAACGAGCAGCTGGCTGCATAAATTTTTTCAAAGCCAAGGATTTGGAAAAAATGCAAAAACTAATTACCATCCGCCAAGCCGCTGAAACAGAAACCAATGACAATTGCCGAACTAGCCTCGCATCATTAATTCAAGGCCAAGAATACAGTTTTGCCATTTACCGCCGTTCTGATGATGAAACAGATTACGCAGTAGCTTTCACCGGCAAAGTGCTTATGTCCGTCCATACGTTTCCAGATGCCACAAATCTGCACTTAGTGATTGAACTCGCTGAAAATATCTTTGCCTACTGCTCTATCTGGTCCGGCGATATGGTAGAAGTTAAAATTATCAAACCCAACCCTGCGCCATAACCGGTACAGGGTTGTTTTACAAAATACGTTTTTTTTATTAAAATTAATCTGCTAATTACTTTATTTTAAATTATGACCAAAAAAACTAATAACCGCTCAATCGTGGACAAAAATTTAAACCGAATAGAAGACAAGTATGATAACTTGGGACAGTCAACTAAAAACAAAATGCTGATCGGGTTGGCAGCTGTTTTTACCGCTTTAGCCGGCATCTTGGCAATCAAAAAACTCCGCGGTAAAAAATCCAAAAAGGAAAAAATTGCCAACGAACCGGTCGAAGACTAAGCTGTTCTATGATAATTAAAACAGTGTTAAACAAAAATCAAGCCCAAGGACTTTTACTATTTTTCTACGTCCTAGCGGCTTGTTTTTTTGTTTATTATTTTAGACCGATTTATTTGGCCTCCATCTTAATCGTTTTAGCTCCGCCGGCTTTGATAAACTTTTTCTGGCTCAAAAAAACTAAAAATAAAGTCTTAATTTTTTCATTGCTTTCGGCCCCGCTTTTTGCCCTGCCGCTTGAACTTGCCAGTCGTTTGGCAAATTCCTGGGACGTGCAATCGATTCTGCCAAGATTTTTGGAGATTGCTCCGCTGGAAAATTTATTATTTGCTTTTCTTAACTTTTTCTGGGGGATTTCTTTCTACGAATATTTTATTAATCATGAAAGAAATAAACAAATCTCCCAGCGTTTTAAATATTTGATTATTCTTTTTATAATCTTCTCCGTTATTATTTATAGCTTATATTTTTTGAATCCGGCTTTGATTTCTCTGGATTATTATCTCGTAGCTATAATCGTGTTGCTTATTCCACTAACTACTTTTCTAATTAGAAAACCAAAATTAATCAAAAAAGTCGTCTGGCCGACGCTCTTTTTTGCTTTGATATTTTTTGTTTATGAAACCGTTTCCTTGCAAATCGGCAGCTGGTGGTGGCCGGGCAACTATCTCTGGCCTGTAAATTATCTCGGTCATGTCTTCCCGATTGATGATGTAGTTATTTGGTATCTATTATCCACTCCAGCCCTAATCGCTGGTTATGATTTTTTCGTTGATAATGGATAAATAAAAATTTATTTCTTCCCCCTTGCCGCTTCCACGTAACGACAATAATCACAGTCCGCGCTCCTTTTGGGTGCGGTTTTTCTGTTTAAACATTTATTAATCGCGACAACTGTTTTTTCTACCCATTTATCGCTACCCTGATAAGGAATCAAAGTAACCTCAAATTCTAAACGTCCGTCAAAAGCCTCAGCATCAGTCTGGCCGTTGCAATAAACAAAATAACCAGTATTAGAAACCTTGAGACCGTTTTGTCTCAAAAGCCATTGATAAATTTCCATCTGCCTTTTGTAGCTATCTTGCCAGTCCTGATTCAACTCAGTAATTTCACCGGCCTTGGCAGTGGCTTTGTAATCAACCACTATATATTCGCCCTGGGAATTCTGCCATAGATCATCAATCGCCCCAAAGATCATCAGCTTGGTCGGCTGATGCAAAAATTGCACGCCGGTAAAATTGTGTCGCCAAGCTTCCAGGTTTTCATGGGGTACCGGCTTGGCATCAATACCATACTTTTGCTGCAACGGATGCTGGGTGCCGTTTACCCGGTGAATGTCAAATTCCTGTTTAAGGAGCGTATCGACCGCGGAATTCAGAGTAAAAGGAAACCCGGGCGGCCGACCAATACCCAAGCGCCTATCAAGATAAAAACAACGCGGACACTCAATAAATAAATCAATCTTGGAACGGGAAACCTTAAAAGGCATTTGGGAATCCGGATTATATAAACCGCTGGTTCTTTGGGGAGTGTAATATTTAGACATTTTATTTCTTTGATTGTTTAAACACTCTGCTTAAAATTATTGATAACAGGACAATAATTACTGTTATTAAAAAAGCATAACCAAATTTGGCGGTTAGATTATTTTTTTCTCCTGGAAAAACCGTCTCAATCAAAGCTTTAATAGCGTCATTCCAGGCGAGGCCTGCGACCAGACCCAGAGCTGCTACAATATAGCTAAGCATTTTGGTTCTAATCTCATTGCGAATGTTTTGGTCTTTGTTTTTTTCCATAAATTTATTTCAATAAATGTTTATAATTATCTTTAAATTTTTTTAGCTTGGGATTAATCACCACCTGACAATATGAATTTTGAGGATTTTTTTGATAATAATCACGGTGATATTCTTCGGCCGGGTAAAATTTGTCAAAAGGAACGAGCTCAGTTACGATCGGTTCTTGAAAAATTTTCTCTTCAGTTAATTTATTTATAAAATCCCGAGCCTGAGTTTTTTGCTGATCATTAAGATAAAAAATTATTGATCGATACTGCGTGCCGACATCAGCCCCTTGCATATCTTTGGTGGTCGGATCATGAGTGCTGAAAAATACTTCCAGAAGCTTCTGATAAGAAATTGTCTCGGAATCAAATTCTATTTTAATTACTTCAGCGTGTCCCGTCTCTCCCGAAGAAACCGCCTGATAGTCGGGGTTTGGCATTTCACCGCCGGCATAGCCAGGCACTACCTTGATAACACCTTTTAATTTTTGAAAAATCGCTTCTGTACACCAGAAACAGCCGCCGGCAAAATAAGCTTGTAAAATCTCACTCATGATTTATTTTTTTTTGGGAATAAATTTCATTGATAAAGAATTAACACAATGTCTGGTATTTTTGGGAGTCAGTTTTTCACCCTCAAAAACGTGCCCCAGATGGGCGCCGCACCGCGCACAGGTAATTTCAATCCGCCGTCCATCAACGTCCGGCTGGCGCTTGACGGCTCCGAGAATCTCCGCGTCAAAACTGGGCCAGCCGCAACTGGATCTGAATTTATCAGAGGAATTATAGAGCGTCGCCCCACAACGTTTGCAGACATACTCGCCTTCTTCAAAAAAATCATCATACTCGCCACTAAAAGGGGCTTCAGTGCCTTTATTAACAATAATCTCCTCTTCCTCGGGGGTTAATTTATTATTCTCCATGTTAATTAAAATTGTTTAATGGCATTAACTACCGACGGCAGTTCACTGATTCCGTCACCAGCAGAAAAATGCCCCATAGCGTGTTCGGTAATAATTTTGGCTCTCAGTTCTTTGGCAAAAAAATCACTTTGGTCGAGCGATACATAATAATCATCATCAGAAAAAATCGCCACAAAATTAGTAGCTGTCTGTTTGACTTTTGGAAAATCAATTGGCGTTTCCATCCAGGGCTTAGCTAGTTCAATAACTTCTTCGCCTTCTTTTTTAATTATTTCTTCATCAAGTTCCATCCAAGGCGCAATTAAAACCACGCCGTTTATCTTTTGTCCTTCAGGCAAAGACTCCAAAAACCTCAGCACTGCCTGACAGCCAATGCTATGACCGATAAAAACTGCCTCTGGATCATATTCAAAAATTGACTGAATTTTATCAAGCCATTCTTTGATTACCGGCTCCTCCGGATTAGGCATAGCTGGGATTTTCACTTGGTAGCCTGCCTGTTCTAATGATTTTTTGAGCCATTGATGAAGCGGCTCTTCTGGACTGCCATCCCAGCCGTGAATAATGTATGTTTTTTTCATGTTCTAAGTATATCAAAAAACCGCTGGGAAGGCGATTTTTTATTTTTTTTTAACTAATTAAACCTGGATTTTAGAGAATAAATAACTGCCCAAACCTAGTAACAAAGCAGTGGCCACTCCCAGCACCAAGACATCAATCCCCAAACCAAAATAAGACCCTCCGGCCAAAGCACCTCTGAGACCGTCAACTCCGTAAGCTAACGGATTGATAACAATAATTGCTTTTAAAAAATTTGGCAAATCGTTAATTGGAAACAAGGCGCCTGACAGGAAAAATATTGGCATGATCAGAAAGTTCATAATCAACTGAAAGCCCTGCATATCTTTCAATATAGAGGCAATCGCCGTGCCCAAAGCAGTAAAGAAAAAAGCGATCAAAAACATAAATAACAATGCCAGCGGGATCATTGAAAGATTGGGCTGAAAACCGAGAAACAAAGTTATTATCAAAACAATCACTCCCTGCAAGATAGCCACAGTTGCTCCGCCCAAAGTTCGACCGATCATTATTTCAAGACGCGAAACTGGAGCAACTAAAGTTTCTTTCAAAAAACCAAACTGCCGATCCCAGATTATTTCAATACCGGAAAAAATTGCAGTAAAAAGAATGCTCATGGAAATTATTCCTGGGGACAAAAAATCTAAATAGCTGCCTTCTCCGGCCCTGGCAAAAACCGGGCCAAAACCAAAACCAAGCGCTACTAGAAAAAGTAACGGCTGCCCGACTGAGCCGATTATTCTTGATCTAGAACGAGAATATCTTTTAAGCTGTCTTAGCCAAAGTATATAAATAGTATTCATAGTTTTAACGCCTCCCTCCTGCATGAAGCTTCCTGCCTTGTCGCAAACGATCAATACTGGTTGCTTCTTCGTGTCTGATATCACGACCGGTCAAAGCGATAAAAGCTTCTTCTAATGAATTGGCGTTGGTTTGAATTTTTAATTCTGTCGAACTGCCCTTGGCAATTATTTTACCATGATCAATGACAGCAATGTTGTGTGCAACTTTCTCAGCTTCCTCCATATAATGCGTGGTAAAAAATATAGTTATCTTTTGCTGGTTATTTAAATTTCTTATATAAGTCCAAATGTGGTTCCTGGTCTGTGGATCAAGTCCCAAAGTCGGCTCGTCAAGAAATAAGATTTTCGGATGGTGTAAAAGTCCCCTGGCTATTTCCAACCTGCGTTTCATGCCGCCGGAAAATTTTTTGACCTGATCTTTTTTCCTATCCCAAAGCTCGACTATGTTTAGTAACTGCTCTATTCTTTCACATCTGGTTTTTTTTGAAATACCATAAAGAACTCCATGAAAATCCATGTTTTCATAAGCAGTTAGCTCGTCGTCCAGACTGGGATCTTGAAAAACAATGCCAAATGAGCGTCTGGCTTCGCCAGGTTTTTTCAAGACGTCGAAACCATTTAAATAAATTTCACCACTGGTAGGCTTGAGAAGCGTAGTCAGCATTTTAATTGTTGTCGTTTTTCCAGCGCCATTAGGCCCTAAAAAAGCAAAAATATCTCCTTCTTTTACTTCAAAAGAGACATCAGCGACTGCCGTTAGGCCGTTAAATTTTTTGATTAAATTCTTAGTTTTTATCATCTTATAAAAATAAAAAAATTTAATTTATAAATATTTGGCTGCCAGACTTGGATTTCATCCAAGTCTTCATTCTTTTCAGACTCAGGAGAACCGACAAATCAGATTTAGCTAATTTTCCGCCTAAAGCTCGGGGACGGGGATTCGAGTCCAGATTAGCAGAGAGTCATAATCTTATGATAATTTTACCAAACCTGCGGGACCTGGATTCGAACCAGGGTAAACAGGTCCAGAACCTGTTGTCCTACCGCTAGACGATCCCGCAGGTTTAGTAAAATTTTTTAAATTTTTATTCTTCTTTTTAAATACGCTCTACCAAAACCTGTTTTTAAAGATTTTTCTCTCTTTACAACTTCTTTTTTGTTTAGACATCCTTCAAAATATATAAGTTTTAATGACCTTCTATTTTTTGTACTAGCCACTCGCCCATCATTATGACTTTTTACTCTTTTTAATAAATTTTCAGTAAAACCAAAATAAATTTTCTTATCCTTATCACTTAATAACACATATGTGTAGTAAAATTTCATAATAGTCTTTTTACTCATTCAATTAATAAGCTTGGGAATGCTTTATCCTCCAATTTGTAATTCATTTCGAAATGTTTATTTATTGTATAAGTCCTACCCGCCTGCAACGCTTCGCGTAGCGATGCGGTCAGTCCACTAGACGATCTGGCAAAATTTATTCAATAACTTCACCGCCAAAATCCTCTGCAATTTCATCAGCTTTTTGATTATCACCATTATTATCCGAAATCGGCCAAGCTTGTCTGTTTAAAAAGTCTCCATCTACTATTGGTGTAGTTTTAACTTTTTTACCAACTGCCTTACTAATGGCTTCATTAACCGCTGTTAAATTTTTAGCTTCGGATATTTTTTCTTGCTGAAACTTATATTGAAAGCCGATGGTCAGGTTGCCATTATCAAAAGAAACCGGTTTGCTGTTTTTTAAAAAAGCTGATAAAGAGTGGTTATGTTTTTTTAAGTCGCTCAATACTTCTGGCCAAACAGTAATTATTTCATCAACCGAGCCGGGAACTTCTTCCGAATCGCTACTTTTTTTCTTAACACTATCTTCGGAGACGGTTGACTCGCTTGTTAGTGATGCTTTATTTATGGAACTCATGTTTCTATTTGTCAAAAGTAAAACAGTTTCTGCGGCTAAAATTTCTAAAGGTAGCTGAACGATTTTAGTATTTTTATAATTTGGCAACTGACTGAGGATGATATCAATTATTTTTATCAATTCATCTATACTGACTGCTTCAGATTGTTCATTAACTTTTTGAACAAATTTTTTATCCAGTTCCCAGCTTAGAGATTCTAAGCTGCCCATAATTTTAACCAACATCAGCTTCCTCAAATACTCCAAAAACTCATTAGTGAAATCCTCTATTTCAATGCCCTCGTCAGTCAAACGACTTATTAAATCAATAGCCTCTTTAAGATTTTTATTAAAGAGATAATCAACTAACTCCATTATTAAATTGAAGTCCGAATGTGGCAAAACCAAAGCGGCTTCCTGGCTGGTGATCTCTTTACTGTCTAGCGATAAAATTTGTCCCAGCATCCCGACTGCGTCCCGGACATAACCCTCGGAGTGGCGTGAGATATTGCTCAGAACCTCTCTTTCAACCTTGACTTTCTCGGCTGTTACTATTTTTCCTAATAACTTGGTAATGTCATCGATTTTCACTTTTTTAAAATCAAATCTTTGGCAACGGGATACGATGGTCTCGGGTAATTTATGAATTTCAGTAGTCGCTAAAATAAAAATTGTATGTTTGGGTGGCTCTTCCAAGGTTTTTAATAACGCATTAAAAGCTTCGATGGTTAACATGTGAGCTTCGTCGATAATGAAAACTTTGTATTCAAAAACGCTGGGTGGATACTTTATATGCTCCCGCAACTCTCTAATTTCGTTTATGCCTCTGTTAGAGGCAGCATCAATTTCTACTAAATCAAGGGCTTTGTTTTCTTGGAAAGAAACACAATTCTGACACTCCCCGCAAGGTTCATTTTTTTTACGATCAGTACAATTCAAGGCTTTAGCAAAGATTCTAGCGATGGTAGTTTTGCCAATACCTCGTGGGCCTGAAAAAAGATAAGCATGAGCAATTTTGCCGCTCTCAATTTCATTTTGCAGAGTGATTTTAATATGATTCTGATTTACTACCTCTGCAAAAGTTTTTGGCCTATAAATATTATATAAAGCTTTTGACATATTAATAATTTATCACCTTATTTAAGGAAATTATTTACCCCTTATTACATCCAAGCATAGCTGATTAATTAAAAAAAATCAACCAACAAAAAACAGGAATTTAATTCCTATTTTACTCAGACTGGCTGACCTTCATTATGGTTTCTTTTTTGATGATATTTTCTACAGCTGCCCACTGACTTTCTGTACCCTTCGGTACTACAATCACAGCTTCATCTCCGGGCTCAGCTTTGAAATAAGTTAAACTCGCTCTTATAACTTTGTACTTTCTACCACCAACTATAACTATCAATTCACCGTCTTCTTCGTTAACAACACCGATTTTTCTCTCACGATCGATCGGACCAATCTGCTTAAATACAAAATTTCCGTTTGGATCTATTTTAAGTTTTAAAATATCGCCTTCAACTAATTTAGATTTTGAAGCATAATTTGCTGGTACTGAATATTGTTTGCCATCGGCCCCTATCATATACTGGCCATTGAATACGCCTTCAATAATAATTTCCCCATTTATCTTAGAATGATTCAGATCCTTACCTTCGATCAACTTACTGTCAGAAGCGCTGGCTTCTGGCGAATCATTAATATACTCAGGAACTTCGGCATCTTTATATAAAGTAGCCAACAAGCCTTTGGCTTTTTCAGTTTCTGCCTCTAAATGGCTGATTATTTTTTTCAGCTCTTTATATTTTTTGTCATCGGACATTTTATTTTGGTATTTTTTAGTTTGCTTTTTATTTTTTTTCCCTTTTTGGTTTTTGTTATAGGTTTTTGTGTTTTTATTTTACCTGCCTGCACAGTGATAAGTTTTATTTTTGCATAATATTATTTTAATTTATTTAAGTTTTCTTGTCAAGAGCAATGATCTAAAAAATCGTTTTATTTTTTTCTAAAACGACAAGTTGAACAAAAATGTTGTTCATTAATTATTCACTTTTTTCTTCAATTTTTTCTTTGGTAATTTTAAGTCTTTGGCTGATTTCGTTTTCAATTGCTTCCTTATCCTGACCATATTTGTTCCTGGACATCTCTTTGACTTGATTTATTAATTCTGCGTTTCTGGATAATGGTGGCAAACATTTCATCAGGAAAGCCTTGCTGGCAGTATTATCAATTAATAATCTTACGTAAGCATGATATTTCTCCAAGTTAATTAAATCATGCTCTGAAACCACGGGAGCAAATTGTTTGGCCATGGTTTCCGAATCTTCAACACCGATACGAAAGCTGACCATGGTACCAATATTACCGAAAATTGAATCGCGAATGGTAGTATCACCGTTTCTGATTAACTGACTTATATATTGATGGGAAAGAGTTAAATTTAAACGATACTTTCTGGCTTCAGATAGAATCACAGAAATTGAATCAGTAATAAAATTCTGAAACTCATCTATGTACAAATAAAAATCTTTGCGCTGTGATTCCTCAACGTCTGCTCGGCTAAGTGATGACATTAAGACCTTGCCAACTAAAACCATGCCTAAGAGGAAAGCATTAGTATCTCCAAGTTTACCTTTACTCAAATTAATAAGAAATATCTTCCCCTCATCCATCAACTGACGAAAATTAAAAGTGCTTTTTTGTTGTCCAATTATCGGGCGCATCAGATCATTAGCAACAAACTGCGTAAGCTTGGAAGTAATGTAAGGGACTAAATTTGCTAGAGCGGCTTCCCCACCCGCCTTCTGAGCCTCCTTAGTCCAAAAATCATAAACAATGGGATTAGTACATTTCGAAAGCTTAAAATTTCTAAATTCACTGTCTGACAAAACTTTTGGGATTTCCATCAAGGTAGAACCAGAAGCAGGGTCCTCCATTACCAAAAGCATGGCATTTCTCATGTATTGTTCAAACATCGGGCCGCCTGTTTGCTTTAGATCATAGAGTTTGTCAAATATTTTAATCATCTCATTAATAACGAAGGTTTTCTGTTCAGGATAATTAGAATCATATTCTAATAAATTAATGCCCATGGGTTTCTCACTGTCTGCCGGATTAAAATAAATTACGTCCCCAGCTCTTTCGGGAGGTACATTGCCTAGACAATCTTCAACTAGATCGCCATGGGGATCAATTACACAAACACCCTTGCCGTCTTTCATGTCTTGGGCAATTAAATTGCTGAGCAAAACTGATTTACCCACCCCGGTCATACCTATCATATAAATATGCCTTCTTCGATCCTCATCTTTAATTCTGACATCTGTTTCCTCTCCACGATAAACGCTTTTACCTAGCAATAAGCCTTCTCTGGGCATTTCCACCGGCGTTGGAGTGCGTTTTGCTGTCAACCATCTAATATTAGGAGTCTCTGTAGTCGGTAACGGCAAATGAAAAATACTTGCCAGCTCCTCTGTATTTAATATCAGTAAATAATGATAGTTAAAATTGCGATAAATAAAATCTTCAATTAATTTTTTTTGATTTTTAGGTACTGAAGGTTTGAAACTATTACCATACTGGTAAATATTAAGCTGGGCAAAAGAATTGATAATATTTTCCAAAAGCATTTTAGTTCTTTGACTATCACCGCTGGAAACTAAAATTCTAATATTTGCTTCCAGGCCTGCTTTAGAAATTTTTTCCTCAATACCCTTAACCATCTCTTCTTCCATGGGTGATAAACGGTAGGTTTTTTCTGGTTCAGCCTGTTCCATTGGTGAAGGTTTTTTGGTTGTTTTGAAAAAACTAAATACAAAATCTACAATTCCTGAAATTAGACTCAAGCTTTTGTGAAAGCCTACGGTCTTTAAGGCCTCTGACATCTTCTTGCCCTGCTGCATTTCTGAAGCAACTTTCTGGCCTTTACTACGCCAAGCCGTCCGACTACTCTGAGCAATTATTTGGACCACAGCTCCCTCATCTTCCCCCACTTTGCTCAGAGAATTAGTCAATGAATTTAGAGGATCGCTTTCTAATTTTTTATAAGTCTTAATAGGAAAAATATATTCCCTAGAAAAATTTAAATAACCGCCCAACAAACGTCCCTGAGGAGTGAAAATATTATAATCTTCAACAACCTGCAGCTGAGCATTAGGATAAACAGCCTGCAACTGATCTTCAAAATATTGTTTAAGCTTACCAGGGATAGTAATGTAAAAAGAAATCAAGCCATGCTGAGCCACCATTTCTAGGGAAAAATTATCCTGCCGACCGCGAAACCAAGTACCTAAACCACCCTCTGATTTCAAACCACCAAGCAAACTATATAATGTTTCGGCGATGCTTATCTTCTCTTGAATTACCTGACGTTCTTGGCTGTGTTCTTTGTCGGTCATGACTTCTTTGGGAATTGTCACCAAATAAATTGTTAAGTTGGCAGAAGATAAAAAATTGTAAGTCTTAGTGAAAACGCCTCTTAAAATAAAAAAGATAGCTAATAAGATGGCTAAAGCTATAATAAAAATAAATCCTTCGACAAAATACTCTTGGGAAACAATACTATTAATAATAGGTATATCGCTGCGCAAACTGATATTATCAGAAAAATTTAACATTATTTTTTTATTCTAAGAATTTTATCCGTTTTTATTTTTGCTTCCTGCTCCATGAAATACTTGTTCACCCCTGGAATTATCATTAACCAGCCTCTGATCAGCTTAATTATCTCTTTAATTTTAACTTTAGTTTTTTGTAATAGTTTTTCAATTCTAAAAGCAGTCTTCTCCCCTTCTTCCTTAAACTTTTTTTGAATTTCCGGAGTCATGTTAACGTAAACGTCTACCAAGTCCTCCTCCATAATACTTTCAATATTTTTGTAAATCTCTGACTTAACCGGTGGTACTTCTCGTTCTACTGACTGCTTTTTTTTCTTGGGGATAATTTTTTTTATAATTTTTTTCTGTGGCTTTTCTGCCTGAGAAATTTCTTCAAGTATTGCTTCCCGCATTTCGCTTATTTCCTGAGAAGGAATTTTTTCAATCTGAACCTCTCCCTCTCGTTCTATTTCCGAAAGGGTTTTTTCTTCAGTTTGTTTTTTCATTGCCTGTTCTGGTTGTTCCGGCATAAAAATTTGATAAATACAATAATTATGACTGACTATATTATAACATAATGATAATAATTTGTAAGTCTGCTTTGGCAAGGATTGTTTTTTCTGTTATAATATATGATATGGAAGATAAAATTCAACAACTCAAATACAAAAGTTTAACCTGGATCAATATTACCAATCCTACTGCTAAAGAAATTGAATATTTAAGAGATAATTTTGATTTTCACCCGCTTGATTTTGAGGATTGTTTATCTCCAGCTCAGCGACCAAAACTAGATGAATACAGTCATTATATTTTTATGATTCTGACCTTTCCTTATTATGACCGTATCAAAAGACGCATCACTGCTTCAGAGGTGGATTTTTTTATCGGGCCAAATTACATTATTACCCTCAACGACGGGCTATTGTCTCCCATTATAAATCTTTTTAGACAATGTCAGGTCAATGAGTTTCTGCGGGAAAAGTATATGGAAAACGGCAATCTCCAGTTGCTGCACGAATTGCTTAATAAGCTACAGACTTATTGCTTTCCCATCATTGACCACATTAACCACGATATCGATGAAATGGAAAAAATAATTTTTAGCGGTAATGAGAAAAAGATGGTAGAGGAAATTCTGATCATCAAAAGAAACATTGTGAACTTCCGTAACATTATGCAGGCACATAAAAACATTATCAAAAAATTAATCAGCCTAAGTAATAAATATTTTATTCCCAGTGAAAGCATTGTTTATCTGGCCAACTTATTAGAAAGAACCAAAGACATCTGGGACATCCTCGAAGGACAAAAGGAAACCATCGAAGCGCTTCATAATACTAATGAGTCTTTAATCTCTTTTCGTTTAAATGACATTATGAAAACTTTGACTATTTTTTCAGTCATTGTCTTCCCATTAACTTTGTTAGCAGCAATTTTTGGTATGAATATTATGGGCGGCATGCCTTTTTTGAATAGTCGTTATGGCTTCTGGCTGATAATTGTAATTATGCTAACTGGTTGCCTGTGCATGCTCTGGTTTTTCAAAAAAAAGAAATGGTTATAATGTCTTATGATTAAATTATATAATACTTTAACTAGGAGGAAAAATACTTTTTCTGCTAGAAACAAAAAAGTCGGGCTATATACTTGCGGTCCGACTGTTTATAATTACGCCCATATTGGAAACCTGAGGACTTATATTTTTGAAGATCTATTAAAAAGAGTTCTTAAATACAACGGTTTTGACGTCTATCACGTTATGAACATCACCGATGTCGGTCATCTAACTAATGACAGTGATATGGGTGAAGACAAAGTAGAGCTGGAAGCGAGAAAGGAAAGAAAGACGGCTCGAGAAATCGCTAAATTTTATACCCAAGCTTTTAAAAATGATCTCCAGCAATTAAATATCCAGCCGCCTGATAAATGGGCCAAGGCCACTGACTACATCCCCCAGCAAATTGAATTAGTAAAAAAACTGGAAACAAAAGGCTATACCTATAAAACTTCTGATGGTATTTATTTTGATACTTCAAAATTTTCTAAATATGATCAACTTAGTCATCAGCCTTTGTCACAATTAAAAGAGGGTGCGCGCATTGAAAAAAACAAAGAAAAGAAAAATCCCACTGATTTCGCCCTCTGGAAATTTTCACCCAAAAATAAAAAAAGGCAGATGGAATGGCCCTCGCCCTGGGGCATAGGCTTCCCTGGTTGGCACCTAGAATGCGCGGCGATCAGCTCAACAATTCTAAAAAATAATCGTGACATTCATTGTGGCGGTATTGACCACATTGATGTTCATCATACCAATGAAATTGCCGAATACGAAGCGGCTTACAACAAAAAATTCTTTCGCTTCTGGATGCACGGAGCATTTCTGAATATCAAAGGCGGGAAAAAAATGGCTAAGAGCGCTAAAAACTTTTTAAATCTAGAGAACGCTATACTTAGAGAAGATATTAATCCCTTGGCTTACCGTTATGCCGCTTTGCAAGTACATTATCGTAAATCCATGGAATACAGTAAGGCAGGGATTAAAAACGCTTTTGGGGGTCTAAACCATTTGTATAATCAAGTCAGGGATTTAAAAAATAAAAAAGGCAAAATTAATATTGAATTCAAAAATAAATTTCTCCAAAAGATTAACGACGATCTAAACCTGCCCGGCGCCTTGGCAATTATTCAAAAATTATTAAAATCAAAATTAAAAGACGAAGAAAAACTAGCTACGATTATTGATTTTGACAAAGTCTTGGGATTGGATTTAAATAAATTAAAGCCGGCAATTATCCCTTCCAATATTCAAAAATTAATAAAAAGGAGACAGTTAGCTCGTGATAAAAAAATTTGGCAAGAGTCAGATGATTTGAGAAAACAAATTGAAAATTTAGGCTACCGGGTGGAAGATACCAAAGACGGGCAAAGAGTGCTTAAGATATAAATAGGTCTGCCAAGATTCCTGCTTTCGCAGGAATGGCACGAGTGTTTCTCGTCTAACTGTCATTCCTGCGAAAGCAGGAATCTTCGTTATTAATTAACCAATAATAGTAGCAGGCTTGGTAATTAAAATGAAAAACTTCTGGCAAAAATTCAAAAAACCGATCCTGGTAGTCGCACCCATGGCTGGGATCACCGACTCCCCCTTCAGGCAAATCTGCAAGAGTTTTGGAGCTGATGTAACTTACACAGAAATGACTTCGGCAGATGGTTTAGCGTACAAAGGCAAAAAAACTTTGGAAATGCTGTCTTTTTCTAAAAAAGAACGCCCGGTGGTCTTGCAATTATTTGGCAAAGAGCCAGACAAGTTTGCCAAAGCCATGGAGATTATTAAATCATTGCCCACCAACCAGCAACCGGATGGTATTGATATAAATTTCGGCTGCCCAGCCAGAAAAGTTGTCTCTCATGGCGGTGGCGTTACTCTAATGCGAGACCTGAACAAATGTTATCAAATTATCCAAGCAGTTTGCGATAACTCCCCCTGGCCCGTGTCAATTAAAATAAGATCTTCAATAAATAGGGGTGGCATTAAAATAACCGCGCTTGATTTCATTAAAAAGATTAAAAATTTGCCAGTTGCTGTCATCATGATCCACGGCCGCCCCTATGAGAATCCTTGGCAGGCTGAAATCGATTATCAGCTGATTAAAAGAGCTAAAAAACTTTTTAAGGGTATAGTTTTGGCTAATGGCGGCATCGTCTCTCCTGAAAAAGCTAAAATCATGCTGCAAAAAACCCAGACTGACGGTCTTGGCCTGGCTCGAGGACTCTATGGCAAACCCTGGCTTTTTAAACAAATCAAAGACTACCTAAAAAATGGTAAATATTATGAACCTTCGTGGACGGAAATTAAAATAAATATTTTAAAACACGCTAAACTAAACTACCAAGCCAAGGGTAGCCATGGCATAATCGAAATGCGTAAACATCTTTGTTTTTATACCAAGAACTTTCCTAACGCTAAAAATTTACGACAAAAGCTGGTCTTAGTTAATACTATTGCTGAAATTAAAAAAACCCTCAAATAATTTAGTCTGCTTGAATAAAGCGCCTGCCTGAGCCAAAGCTCGGCAGGCGCTAACGATTTAATCAAAAATTACTATTTATCGTTTATTTCACAACCTCTGAAGTCTTCACCGCCTTCGCAGTTTAAGGAATGCTCACACTGTGGGCAGGTTTCCCGACCTTGAGCTGCCAAATCATCGCAAGCACAGGTTCCGGGCGTAAAATTATTCCACTTATTAGCTTCCAGATAGCACATAGTACAAGCCGGCTCAATACAGCAACGATAATCACCTCTAGCTTGAGCCATTTTAATCCCGTGTTCCAACTCAAAAATAACTTTTTCGTACTCGCTTTGCGGCTGATTATCATTATTAACGTTTCGCAAATAACCGTGTAATAAATAGCCGGACGAAAATGAAGCTATGAAACTCACCAACATTAACACATAAACAATGCTTTTTTTCATATTATTCTTGGTTTAGTTCTTGATTAATTATTTGTTGCATTGATGAATAAGGTACTGCGCCACTAACCGAAATACCGTTGATAAAATTAGCAGGAGTACCCTTAACCCCAGCTTTTAAGCCTTCTTGATAATCCGCTTCAACCTTATCCCTATATTTCCGAGAACTCACACAATCATCAAACTGTTCCATATCAAGTCCTTGCTCTTGAGCCCATTCTTCATAAAACGACGGGTCTATTTGTGATTGATTGGTAAATACTGCATCGGTAAACTCCCAAAAACCCTCGTCGCCTTTCTGCTCCCAAACGCACTCACTGGCTTCAGCCGCCGGTCTGGCGTTAGGATGAATTGAATCGAGCGGAAAATGCTTATAGATCCAAGCAACTTGACCGTCATATTCATCCATTACCTGCTGCATAGTACCATGATGCTTCTGACAGTAAGGACATTGGTAGTCAGAAAATTCAATAATTTTAACGCTGGCGTCCTTGTTGCCCCTGATATGCTCGTTGCCGCTCAAAGTAAATTTAACCACATTTCCACCCGCAGTTTTTTCGACAGTTGGTTCAACACGTTTTTGGCTGCTATCATTTTTGGCTATAGAATCCGAGCCTGACAAAATTGTTATCAGAAGAATTACAAAACCAATCGTACAAACTAACAATACGCCGGAAATAATACCGACAATAAAATATTTTTTTGGGTTTGAGGATGAAAAAACATCCTGCCTGTTATTTTGCATATTTTTTTGTTAAATAATTAATTAAAAAAAGTTATGCAAAGCAGAATGTTTTGGGCTGGATAATGCCTTTTTTTAAAGCCATTAATATTTCGTCAAACGGCTTTAGCCTGCCGACTACAATACGGCTAAAAACATTAGCCAGTTGTGGTAATTTAATTGTTTTGATTTGTTTAAATTCTATTATCAAAAGCACTGGCAAAATCAGAATGACTATCACTAATAACGACAGGTTTCCGCTTAATAAAAAATTTATCATCTCCGAAAAATGAGTAAGTCCGCTTGTTTCATGACAACTACCCGCCATATCCTCGGGTGGTCCAGCATAAAAACCGTTTATCCCGCAATTCGGCATAGCCAAGGGCATTAATAATATCGAGCCAAGAAACAATAATGAAATTAGTATTAGTTTATTATTATTCATGTTGTTATTAAATTATAAAAAACTGTTTACGACTGGTCAAGTTTTCTAGCCTCTTCAAGCAGTCTGGAGGCTAGAGAATTTTTGATCTTAAATTTTTTGGCTAATTTATTTTCGTTAAATTTAAGTAAATCTGACAGTAAAATAATATTTTCATCACGAAAACGCCTCTTCAAATGATTAGCCATTGATGGCAAAACTGTAACCGGATAGAGGTTTTTACCCTCAACAAAGCGCTGCAACGACCCATCGGTATGGGGATAATTCCAACTGATTATTTTATAACCAACGCACTTGGCATATTTGACAGCCTCGGAAGTGCAGCGAGTATTGGTAATCAAAATTGCCTCAGAAAAATTCTGAGAATTTTTCAAATCCAGATACCGGGCATAAGTATAGAGAGCGACTTTGAGATCTGAAGCCTGGCCGCCTTTGGAGTGGTATTTACATTCAATCATATAACGCTTGCTGTCTTTGACAGCGATGATATCAACTTCATGCTCCACGCATTTGCCATAAACAAACTGATTAAATTTAGTTTGATAACCATATTCTCTCAAAACCGCCGCCATATATCGCTCAAAATAATAACCATCCGGACCCAGTTCCATAATCGCTCTTTTCAAACTATATCTAGCCTCAAAAACCCTGTCTCTTTTCCTTAGATATTTTTTGGTTTTTTGATAAATCTTTTCTGAGGAGATTTCCGGGTAAAGATCCTGATAAATTTGGTTGCCAATCTTCTTGACTTCAGCTAAACTTAAACCAGCCCTTTTGAGGGATTTTTCATATTTTTTTCTGTCAAAAGTGACTTTCTTCCCCGAGGCTTTAGTTATTAACATACTATTATTATACTAGAAACTTAAAAGTTTTACCAAAAAATTGGTTTCAAAAATATTGCTATTTAAAATTTTACATCATTGACAAATAGTTATTTATATGCTATTATTTAATGCTTGTAAAATATTAACAACCCTGGAGGTAGAAATGCAATTAGTCAGTAGAGCAGAGAAGCAACCCAGAACTATAATCAACCAAACTGTTCTGGGTAAAAAAGCCTGTCCGATTACCAATCCGACGCCGGTACAATGCCGACACTGTGTCTCAAAAAAATGCGAATTGACAGGAGCGGATTTTGAAATTCATGATCTGCCACAACGAAAAATAACTATTCCTAAATGCCCTCATTGCCAATCGACACAACGAGTTCTGGCCCTATCACATTCCTTCTATGAAACAATCGAACCCGTTGATCCCAATTATCTTTTTTACTGTTTAGACTGCCACGAAAATTTCAATTAGGGGGGAAAATGTGTTATCTGTCACATATGTCGCCAGCTGCCATCAGGGCCTCCGTCTTTAGGCGAAAGTTAGTTAATCACCGAAGAGATAGATGCCCTTACGGTTTAGAACCGACCTACATACAGTGTGCCCAGTGCGACTCTAGTAACTTCTGTCAAGAATATCCTGATGGATCAGAAACAGACCAATTAAAAAACGGCTTCTCGATTATTGATCATGACTAAAACCAAATTCAAAAGCAGATCGCAAAGATCTGCTTTTTTATTTTAGTATTAACTTTTTAGATATCTAAATTTTTGACGTTTTTAGCCTGAATTTGTATAAACCTTTTCCTAGGTCCAACCTCACCACCCATTAAAACCTCAAAAGTTTCGTCAGCTTTTTGAATATCTTCAACGGTGACTTTTTTAAGCATCCTGGTCTCAGGATTCATAGTTGTTTCCCAAAGTTGATCCGGATTCATTTCTCCCAAACCTTTGTAGCGCTGAATATTAACTCCACTAATATTTTTGGCTAGTTTTTGAGCCTCTTCATCAAGCTCTTCTCCGCTTTCGATGTTTACTTCCTCGGTTTGTTCAGAATCGGTCTTCTTGGCTTGGCTGTTTTTTGATTTGGACTGAAATTTCTTCAATACATCTTTCAGCTGGTCGTCATTATAAACATATTCAGACTCTTTACCTTGCTGGACGCGGTAAAGTGGCGGCTGAGCAATGTATAAATGACCTTTGGAAATCAAATCTGGTAGATAACGATAAAACAAGGTTAAAAGCAAAGTGGTAATATGAGAACCATCCACATCAGCATCAGTCATAATTACAATTTTATCATATCTTAAATCTTCAATATTAAACTGCTCTCCGATATTAGTACCAAGTGCGATAATTAAAGATTTAAGCTCATTATTAGAAAGCATTTTATCAAGTCTGGCTTTTTCAACGTTTAATATCTTGCCTCTGAGTGGTAAAATAGCTTGAAAATTACGGTCCCGTCCTTGTTTAGCGCTACCTCCAGCTGAGTCACCCTCAACAATAAATATTTCACAATCTTCTGGGTCTCTTGACGAGCAATCAGCCAGCTTACCCGGCAAAGTTAAACCGTCTAGAGCGCCTTTTCTAATAACAGCGTCTCGGGCCTTACGAGCAGCCATTCTGGCTTGAGCGGCCAATAAACATTTGCCAATAATCTCTCTGGCGTCTTGTGGGTGCTCTTCCAAGAAAGAGAGAAAATAGGTGCTGAAAACATCTTCAACAATAGATTTGACCTCGGCATTTCCCAGCTTGGCTTTAGTTTGTCCTTCAAATTGAGGATTTTTAAGTTTAATGGAAATAATTGCCGTCAGGCCTTCACGAACATCTTCGCTACTAAGATTGTCATCTTTTTCTTTTAAAAAATTATTAACCCGACTATATTTATTCAAAGTTCTCGTCAAAGCTGATTTAAAACCGATTAAATGCATGCCACCTTCAACAGTATAAATATTATTAGCATAAGTATAAACTAATTCTCTAAAATCATTAGCATATTGAACAGCTATTTCAACATCAACGTCTTCTTGTTCCTTTTGCACGTAGAAAACATTGTCTTGTTTAACCTCGACATTGTGATTCAAATGTCTGACAAAAGAAGCAATGCCTCCTTCAAAATAAAAAGTGTAGGAATTGCCATTGCTTTTACTCTGATCAGCTTTTTTTACTTTTGGCTGAACCTGCTCTTCATCCGTTTTTCTCTCATCAATAATTTTTATCTTAACACCTTTGGTTAAATAAGCTTGTTGACGAAGATGATCCAAAACAACATTCCAGTCAAATTCTAAAACTGTAAAAATTTCAGGGTCTGGTTGAAATATTTGAGTCGTGCCGGTCTCTTTAGTCTTACCGATAGCCTTTATTTTCGCCTGGGCCTTTCCTTGTTTATATTCCTGAGCCCAAATTTTACCGTCTCTTTTGACTTCCGTCCTCATCCAAATAGACAAAGCATTAACTACGCTGATACCAACACCGTGCAAGCCACCGGAAACTTTATAGCCCTCTCCGCCAAATTTACCACCGGCATGCAATGTGGTCATGACTGTCTCAAGAGCTGATTTTTTGGAAACCTTGTGCAAATCAACTGGAATACCACGACCATTGTCAGAAACTGAAACCTTACCCTCTGGCAGAAGGATAACAATAACCTCAGTACAATAGCCGGCCATTGCTTCATCAATAGCATTATCGACTGCTTCCCAAATCAAATGATGCAAACCCTCGGAAGCCGTGTTACCGATATACATGCCTGGCCTTTTTCGGACAGGATCAAGTCCCTGCAAAACAGTAATTTGCTTAGCTGTATAGCCTCCTGATTTGTCAGTGGTCTTTTTAGCCTTTTTAGGGGCTGGTTTTGTTGATTTTTTTGGCATAAAAATAAAAAATATCTGACTTTAGATATAATAAAAAACCTCTAAAATTCTAACTTAAGTATAGCAAATTTTTGAGGTTTTTACAAGTGGAAAATCACTATTTTTATGCCTATTTTTTAATTAAATATTTTAGCTAAAATTAAATATTTTTTCCTAATCCATTTAATCAATTAGCTTTTCTGATCAGGGCAGAAAATTTACTCTCTAAAACTGTGATTATTTTTTGCATTTCTTTATCAACTTCGTTGGATACCAAAGTTCTCTCTGGGTGGTAAAAAACTATGTGGAAAGCCAATGATTTTTTGTCTTTGCCCAGTGATTCATGCTGGTAAATATCAAATAGTTCCACTTCGGTAATTAAGTTGCTTTGACTTAAAATTTCTTTCTCAATATCACCCCAAGGCAAATTATCATCTACCACTATAGATAAGTCCTGAACCACTGAGGGAAATTTTTCAATCGGTTTGTATTGTTTTTCCACTCCGGAAATTTTGGACAGCTTGGTAAAATTCAAATTAAAGAAAGCTACCGTTTTATCAATATCAAAACCTGCTAAAATCTGCTTGTCGATTTCTCCTACTGCTCCTAAAATATGTTCGTTAACAATAACTTTCAAAGTTTTATCTGAGGCCGCCCAAGGATGATAATTATCATCCTTTTCCAGTCTAAAATTCAAATTCATTTTTTCCAGAATATTATGGACAGAGCCTTTGGCGGTCAAAAAATTATTCCGCTCCCCTATTACTACTCCTGCCAAATGTTTTTGCTGCTGAGGCAGGGCAACATCTTTGTCAGGATTCCGCCAAAGCTCGCCAGGTTTCTTTTTAAAAATTCTGGCCAATTCATAAAGACGAAAATGATCAAAATATTTCAAATTCTGTTGACAGTTTTTTAAAAGACTGACTATTAAATTAGTGCGCAAATGTGTTTGTTCGACTGAGCTGTAGCTTTTTAAACGAAAGTGGTCCTCTACCCTAAGTTTCATCTTCTCAATATCTTCTGTGCTAATCATGGAATAATTATAAACTTCATAAAAACCTAAAGCATTGACAATATAATATCTTAACGATCTCTCTTGCTTTAACTCCCAATTAAAGTCTGGTGGTGTCATGTGAACTAAAGGATTTTGTGGTTCAATGTTATTATAACCATAGATTCTGCCAACCTCCTCAACTAGATCTTCGGCAATAGTTATATCTTTCCCCGCTCTAAAAGAAGGGATTGTTACAGTCAATTTATCTTTTTTACTCTTTACCTGAAAATATAATGATTCTAATATTTCAATAATTTTTTTAGTTGTTAGTTCCTTGCCTAAACGCTTACTGATAAATGACGAGTCTAATTCAACTGTCTTGTTAACCGGTTTGTATTCTCCAGCATCAACCAGTTTGCTTGATGCCTGACACTCAGGAGAAATATCCTGGATTAATTTAACTGCTCTATTTATAGCTGTATTTGCCAGCTCAGGATCCAAGCCTTTCTCAAATCGGCTGGAAGCGTCAGTCCTCAGGCTAATCTCTACTGAAGCCTTTCTGATCAAAGTTGGTTCGAAATTAGCAGACTCAATTAAAATTCTCTTGGTGCCCTGATTAATTTCTGTCTCCTTGCCACCCATGATTCCTGCCAAAGCCACAGGCCTCTCTTTGTCGCAAATGGTTAAAATATTTTCAGAAAGTTTTCTATTTTCTCCGTCCAAAGTATTAAATTTTTGATTTTTCTTAGCTCTCTTGACGTTAATCTCCAAGTCTTTGATTTTATCTGCGTCAAAAGCGTGTAAGGGTTGGCCTAACTCGTGCATAATAAAATTGGTGACGTCAACAACGTTGTTTATCGGCCTCTGACCAATAGCCAAAAGCCTCTTTTTGAGCCAGTTAGGAGAATCTTTAATTGTAATATTATCCAAAATAATTCCTAAATATCTGGGGCAGTCATCTTTGCTGGCAATATTTATTTTTAAATCTGCCTGGTTTTCAGTCTTGATTTTAACCTGTTCGATCTCTTTGAGCTTAAGATTATAAATAGCCGCCACTTCGCGCGCAATACCATAGTGTCCCCATAGATCAGGTCTATTAGTCAGACTTTTATTGTCAATCTCAATAATCACATCATCAAGATCCATAGCTTCTGCTACTGGCGTGCCCAGTTTAGCCTTATAATCTTTAAGATTGGCGATATCATCTTCCTGAGGAAAATAATTTTTGAGTCCAATTTCAGAGGGCCCACAAATCATACCTTCGCTTTCGACCCCTCTAATTTTGGCTTTCTTTAATTCCTGCCATTCTTCACCGTGCCATAAGACTTTACTTCCTACCAAAGCTACAATAACTTTCATGCCTTCATAAATATTCCTGCCACCACACACTATTGGCAGATACTTGTCTTTACCAATATCAACCTGACAAATAGCCAGCTTGTCAGCCTTAGGATGTTTGACTATTTCTTTAATCTGGCCAACTACAATATTATCTAAATTCTCATTTAGCTTATGAAATTTTTCCACTTCAACCGTTGACATAGTAAGCTTCTCAGCGAACTCTTCAGGTTCAATACTGTTAGACAAGCTTACATATTCACGTAGCCAATTTAATGAAATATTCATAATATTAAAATTGCTTTAAAAATCTTAAATCACCATTGGTCAGCAACCTGATATCATCAATCCCATAACGCATCATTACCAGCCTGGTGAAACCCATGCCAAAAGCAAAGCCCGACCATTCATTGGGATCAAGCCCGCCAAACTCTAAAACTTTGGGGTGAACCATGCCGCATGGTATTAATTCCAGCCAGCCAGTTCTTTTGCAGACTGGGCAACCCTTGCCCTGGCAAATTAAACAATTGATATCCAGTTCAAAAGCTGGTTCAACAAATGGAAAATAACCCGGGCGTAAACGCACTTCAACATCTCTTCTAAAAATTGCTTTGAGTAGCATCTTCATCACCGAGATCAAATTAGCCACGGTGATATCTTTGTCAATCATCAAACCTTCTATCTGATAAAAACTGCTATCATGTGAGGCGTCTGAAGCTTCGTTGCGAAAGCATCTGCCAGCAGAGATGATTCTGAGTGGAGCTCCGTATTTTTCAATCGCCCTGACCTGCATGGCTGAGGTTTGTGTTCTCAATACTAATTTATCATGATCTTTAAGATTTTTTAGCTCAGAGCTCTCAGCCCAGTCTTCCACGAAAAAAGTGTCCTGGGTATCCCTTGAGGGATGAGTCTTGGACATATTCAAAGCTACGAAATTATAATAGTCGGATTCCAATTCTGGTCCATCCAAAACCTGAAAGCCCATAGAATAAAAGACGTCTTCAATTTCATGCAAAACCTGAGTCATTGGATGAAGCTTGCCAAAATCAAATTTCTTTGGCGGCAGACTTAAATCAAAAAAATCTTTTTCTGCGCTTTTGACTTTTTGTCCGAGCTCTTTTTCTAATCTTTCAAAGGCATTTTGTAGATCCATTTTGACCTGGTTGGCCAGAGCACCGACCTTGGGTCTCTCTGCTTCTGATAATTTCTTCAGATCGCGCAAAATCAAAGACAGCTGACTTTTACGACCCAGATACTTCGTCCTTAGCTGAGAAAAAGTTTTGGAATCTTTAATCCTCTTTATCTCCGCCAAGGCCTCGTCCTTTAATTTTTCGATATGGTCTAAAATCATTTTTTATAATTATTTAACTTGAGGCTTGCTGATGAGAAAAAATTCTAACCCGGTCATAATTAAAATTAGTAAAATAAAGTTTAACCAGGAAAAAAGGCTTTGGGACAAAAGCAGCAGCGTACCGCAAACTACTATAGCGAAAAACATACCCTGACGAAACGAGACTTTTATCTGCCAAAAAACTACATCTGTTTTGGCTTTCGGCGAAAGTTTTCTAAAAAAATAGCCAGCCAAAGCAAAGCTTATCGACAAGGCCAAAAATAAACTTAAATAAAAAAGTAAAAACCCGAAAGCATTAGAAGTCTCAGGATTTACTAAAAATAACACCAAAATAAAAGCTCCCCAGCAGCAAACTGCACAGGCAAGCATTAATATTACATACTGTTTAAGTGTCATAACGGTGTTAATATTTTAACAGAATTAAGCAAATAAATCAAATGATGATTTTTATCTCTTTGACCGTTTCACGGTCAAATTTTTCGTTAAGAGAATTTATAATATTATTCTTATTTAATCGGATTTCCGTGGCCACAGTTGAAGACAAAGCCGCCAAAGTCAAAATTTTGTTTTTGACATAAAGCGCCTTAATTTCATCATGAATTTTCTGGCCCCAGACCGTCTCAGCGATTTTATTAAATTCTTCCAAAATCAAAGTTGCCTCGACTTGAGAATTAATTTTATTGCGCTTCAAAGCCTGGGGTATTAGATCTTTTAGTGGGATTGTCATATTTTTCAGTTTAATATTTTTTAATAATTCTGGCAAATAAAAACAGACCGCTTTTGGCGATCATTCATCTCATTGCGTATCCGTTCACCGGATCAAACGGTCTGATGAAGCACACAACTATCGCGTCAGGAAAATTTTTCTTAACGCAGTTTGCAATCACTATGGCTAATTTTTGCCGAACTTCTTCGGTTCTTTCGGGCTTAGTGAAAAGTCTCTCCACGAAGATGATAATTTCCTCGCCTAAACCCTCTGGAAACAAATCGAACGGAAAAAAACCGAAAACTGTTGAGCAGATATTTGTAATTCCTTTACACTCGCTCTGAGCTTTGTAAAGTTTTGCACAAGAAGGGTGTTAGAATTCTCTCGGTTGTCACTGGGTAATCTTTCGGAATTCCATAGACTATTAAGACAGGCATAATACCTCCAATTTATATTGTGTATATTGTTGCATACACTTCTATTTTAGCAGAAGTGTTGCGCTTACTTGTTGAACTTACGATTTCACTAATTTAAAAACCGTCCAGAATTAAAGACGGTTTTTGTTTAATATTTTATTGATTCAAGGCAGTCTCAAACAAATCTTCATTAGGCCGCTTGGGTAAGTGTCCGATATTATTAATATAGTTAATTTTTATATAGCCGTTTCGGTCAATGACCAGCTTAGTCACTGAAGACTGATAAATCTCCATTGACAAAAAACCAATCACGTCTGTATGCAAAATACCGGTCACAATTGATCTGATTAAATTACCGTGGGAAAAAATCGCGATATTTTTCATTTTGTTTTTTTCATAAATATCAGCCAACAACCGTCTACCCTGCGATTGATAACGCTGCAGCTTCTTATCCATAAGTTTATATTCCTTAACTCTTTTGATCCTGGTTTTTTCTGACATGTTAAAATATTTTATTTTGTACCAATCCTTCCATTCAATTTCATTAAACCTGGAATCAATAATAATATTAATTTTTCGACGTCTGGCAAAAACTTCAGCTGTTTCCTGAGCTCTGACTAGTTCACTGACAAAAATTTTATCAATTTTCAAAGAAAATAATTTTTTGTTCAGTAATTTTCGTTGTTTCTGACCAATCTTAGAAAGGGGCATATTTTTATCCCCTAGCTCTTCAAGGGTGTCATAGTCTGGGTGGCAGTGCCTGACCAAATAAATTTGAGTATAAGGTTTTTTGGTTTTTGGCCTAATCCTCGCATAGGCTGTCTGATATTGTCTCATTTGATTTTTATTTTTTTAATAATATTATCTATATTTTATACTTTTTTTTAAATAATGACAAATGTTATTTGACATATTCGGTTTTATATTATAATTTGTTATTAATCAGCTTTTTAACAATTAAATATCAGGAACTAGTCATGGAACCAATCGGAAATCTCTGGTGGTTATGGATATTGTTGACAATTGTCTTTTTCGTTATGCCGCCCTTTCTAAAATCCATGAGAAAACGCCACCTATACTGCCTCAAAGCAGCGGCTGAATTAGGCCTTCCTCTTGTTAAATTTACCAACAATCGCGCTGAATATGAAAAACAACCAAACATTCAGCTACTAAAAATTGAACATGATACTGAATCAATTTTTTCATTTGGTTGGATCTTATTAGGGATACTCTGCTTGTTTCTCTTTTTTCTTTCATTAATCGTAAATTTAATTTTGTTATTTAGGCCAGGCTAAAAGATCATTAAAAGGAGACGAGATGCAAATTAAATTTTTTATTGCACCTAAGGATTTGGGTGCATTTCTCGAAGACGGTGAATATGTTGAAGCCTCAAATGCGTCGACTGAACACAAAAATGTAGAAATCAACTGTAAAATAACCGAGGTAAATTTTTCTTATGACGAGACTGAAAAAATTCTAAAAGTTAAACATGTTTAACGTAATTATTAATTAACTAAACCCCATAATAAATACTGGGGTTTTTTAAATATTGACAAATTGTGATAATCTGCTATAATAACATATCTTGTACCTAAAAAAGGAGTATAAATTGGATTTACATCTAAGAAATCAAGACTGGCTCAGTACCCTTACCAATTCAGGTGCTTTAGAACGCGAACAAGTAGTTATTGGTCAAGCTGTAGCAAATTTTTGCTGTATTGATCGCGGTGATGAGAATTCCACTCCAGCACCGGCCATCAGCGAGCAAGAAGCCAAGGAAATTATGGATAAATTTCCAATAGTTTCTTTTGATCGTCGCTCGCTGCGTTGGGAATATTCAGACCACGGCCTTCGGCTTAAGGCCTGACAATTTCAAAACCGTCTCGCTACGCAAGATGGTTTTTTATATTATTTTATACCCACAAATATCCTTGAAATCACACCACAGGCATTTATGCTGGCTGGGGGTAGCCAGCCGAGAATCATCTTGAAAATCCATTTTAATAATTTCCTCTATCTCACTTATGATTTTAGTCTTAATTTTTTCCAGATCTTTTTCTTCGCCCAGGAATGAAACCTTAGAATTATTATCTAAGTAGTAAAAAGTCAGCTTGGCAACTTTTTCTTTGAAAATCTCTGCTGCTGCAATCTGATAAATCAAAAGTTGCTCTTTGGAATCAATGTCCAGTTTATTTTCGCTCTTCGGCTTGCCGGTTTTGTAATCAATAATTTCTATACTGCCGTCACCCAGACCATCAACTCTGTCGATCACGCCCCGGACGGAATACTCGCCTATTTTGACTGTGAAGCCTTTTTCTAAATATTTTGGCGGAATAACTTCGTCTGGCAATTTATCATAATATTCTTTCAGGATAGCCTTACCTTTTTTATAATACCCTTCTTTCTGTTTTTTGGATTCATACCAATCCTCGATCCAGGACTGTTCATAAATATCAATAAGTTCATTAAATTTAACTTTGTCTTTGGTTTTTTTAGCAGCGTCTTCGCTTTTGGTTGGCTGAGCTGAAAATAAATCTGCTTGCCGACTACCACTTCTTTCAATAAACAATTGATAAAATTTCTGCAAGGTGGTGTGCGTGGTTTTACCAAAGCTAAAAGTATATTTGCCTTTGACCGGGATCTTCAGGATATGGGAATATTTGTACTGCAAGGGACAAGTTTCAAAAGCCTTGAGCTGAGTAAAAGAAAATTTTGCCGGAATGTTTTCACTGGTTACCCTTCCTTGATCAGATGTTTTTACTTTTTTTATTTTTTCTAAAACTGGCGATTGTTCTTTTTTTATTTTAGTTTTCCGTTCTCCGAAACCAATTTCGCCTAAAAACCTTGAGGGCTTCTTCTTCCTGGCACCGCCATAGTCTTCAGCCGAAGTAAAAAATATTCCTTCCTTAGCCCGAGTTATTCCGACATAAAACAAACGTCTTTCTTCTTCGAGGTGAATATTGCCTTCGGGAATGATTTCTTTGACCAGCTCATCAGGCAGTTCAATCGGCTCGCCTCTCTCAATAGTTGGAAACCGACGGTCAACCAGATTTACTAAAAAAACATATTTAAATTCCAAGCCCTTGGCGCTATGAACTGTCATAATTCTCACAGTATCCGGTCCCTCTTCCTCAAGCAATGACTGTAGAGAGCCTTGTTCTCCGGATTCCAATTCTAGTTCTAGATTATTTAAATATGCTTTGACTGATCTATCATCATTGGTTTTTTCAAAGTCTTTGATTTTCTTATAAAACTGTCCCAGGTAATTAAAAGTCTCTCTTTTTTGCCCCTCCTCCTGGTTATTTATCCATTCGATATATCGGCCGGTTTCTAAAAAACTCAAAACAATCTGTGAAACTGTTTTTTCTTTAATCATGGTTGCATGCTTATCAATCAAACTAATTAAACCGCTAATTAATAATTGTGATTTTTCTGATATTTTGATATAAGCTTTAACTTGTCTAGCGGTCTCGTAAAGCGACCAGGCTTTTTTGTGTGATAAATGAGTAAGTTTAATTAAATCTTTGGGATCAATATTCACAATTGGCGATGATAGCAGTCGATAAAATGCCGGTGACTCATGATAATTATCAAGCATTTTTAAAAAAGCCACTACATCCATGACTACAGACTTGGTATACAAACCCTTGGAGGCCACGAATTGATAAGGTAAGCCGGCAACCTCCAAACCTGCGATAAAAGCATTGGCCTGTTCATTAGCGCGAACCAAAATAGCAAAATCGCTAAAACGACAATCTTTTTTTTGACAAAGCTCCTGAATTTTATTAACTACCGCTGCAACTTCTTCGTCAGCTGTAGCTTCGGGCAAATGTTCAATTAAGCCTTTGCCAGTCAAAGCTGATTTTAATTCTTTAGTAAAGACTGGCTTAGAATTATTTTGTTCCAAATTTTGATTTTCGAGCTCCAAGCTTCTAGCTCCAAGTCTAACCTCCAAACGATTGGGATTATTAAGCTGGATAAATTGGTAAGCTAGGTCCAAAATATTTTGTTTGGAACGGTAATTGGTATTCAAAAATATTTCAGCTGAGTTGGGAAAATCTTTTTTGAACTCCAAAATATTACTGATAGAAGCTCCCCTAAATTTATAAATACTTTGGTCATCATCGCCCACGACGGTAATATTATTTTTAGGAGTTGCCAGTAGTTTGATTAATTCATATTGAGCGTAATTAGTATCCTGAAATTCATCAACCAGAATGTATTTAAATTGCTGGCGATATTTTTGTAAAATATGTTTTCTCTTTTTAAATAATTCCAAACAATAATTTATCAAATCACCGAAATCCAATGCATTGTTATCCAAAAGTAGCCGCTGATACACATGGTAAGCGTTTGACAGTTCTTCCAGACGTCTTATTTCCGAAGCCATGGCCTCAGGATCATCGCTTTTGACAAACTCAGCGCTATCACTATCAAGTTTAAGTTTTTCAGCATACTTCAAATAATCATCAGGAGAAACCAGTTCATCTTTGCAGCGTGAGAAATGCTTTATCAAAGCATGAATGAATTTGGTCGGATTACCCAACGGCCGATAATAGTCCAGCTCAAACTTATCTAAATTCTGCCTGATCAAAAGCCAGTCCTGGGTTTGATTGAGAAGTTTAAACTCGGTTGACAAACCTATTTCTAATCCATGTTCCTTGAGAATCCTTTCGCAAAATGAATGGAAGGTTGAAATCCATAAATCCGTATACCCAAGCGGCAAAATTTTATCAACCCGCTCTTCCATTTCACCGGCGGCTTTGTCAGTAAAAGTCAAAGCTAAAATCTGGTCAGGCATTAAGCCCTTTTCCCTTATTAACCAGGCGATTCTCTGAGTAATTACCGTAGTTTTACCAGTACCAGCACCAGCCACAATTAAAAGAGGCCCATCACCAAAAGTAACCGCCTCTTTTTGCTCATTATTTAATTTATCCAAATTTATTTCGCTTTTTATCATCATATTTATGCTAAAATCTTAACATAGACCAGATATTTTTAGCAAATAAATTAGGGGAAACCTTATAGGTTTCCCCCGTTGTCAGTTAAAGAAGGAGAAAGGAATGGGTATGTTCCGGATGCGCCCTTCTTGCGTCAAACCCGTCTTATTGGGTGACAACAATATTTTAACATAGCCAAAATTTATTGTCAAAAATTATGGGAGACTCAATCTGAGTCTCCCATCCAAGAAAGGAGGTGTTCATGGAAACCGTACTAGGGTTTCCGCTCTTACTCATTGTCGCCGGATCATTATCCACGACACTTTTATTTTAGTTCCTCCAATTTAAACTGTCAAGCCCTTCGCTAATGGCGGAGGGACACCATGGTATTTAACAATAAAAAAGAGGCCTGGTCGCCGTAGTAGCGAACAGACCTCCAAATATTACTCCTTAGCCATAAGCCAATTGGCAGTCTTAATCCAAAAATCTTGACTGGCAATTAACTTAATTAAGGCGACCAGTAACTTACCTAGACCAAATACCAGACCGTAGCTCAGACCGAAGCCAAGACCGTAGCTCAGACCGAAGCCCAGACCGATGACCAGACCGGAGCTCAGACCGAAGAACAGAAAATCGTCTTTACCATTTAACTTTGTTAAAAGGTAAATGATAATGATAGACCAAATCGGTCCGATTAGGATGTCCCATCATCGGCTAATGCCGAAT
>Ga0210057_1001737_pt1 | contig 32444 bp, 31 predicted proteins | sample CryGeyCG2114_010_2_FD_183968 | JGI IMG/M metagenome (GOLD analysis project Ga0210057, IMG submission 183968) | Groundwater microbial communities from aquifer - Crystal Geyser CG10_big_fil_rev_8/21/14_0.10 (SPAdes) (version 2) | ecosystem: Environmental > Aquatic > Deep subsurface > Groundwater ... | reverse complement strand
ACATTGCTGAAGGCCAGAAAAAGCACTGGCAGGCAGCAGAGCAGAAGATGCAGAAAACGCTCTTCAACTTTTCATGCTAGGCACGAGACGCCACGGGTTGAGCGAAGCGAAACCCGTGGTAGTTCACAGCATGAATTCTGCGGATTAAGGGCAGTTGTTACTCAAGAGTAATAGCTGTTCCGAAACATTTATAAAGAAGAGATTTTACCTCTCATAAGATGAGGGTCAAACATACTAACATCGGGAAATCCGGCAAAAAAGCAATAGCCAATGACCTGGAACAAAAGCTTATCAGCCTGACAGGATACGACTATGCTTCTGTAAACAAGAAATCTGCAGATTATGATGAGTTTGTCAGGAGGATAATAGGTTTCTGCAAAAAGCCGTCAAGAAATATAGAGAAGAAGAAAGTCCTTGACATTGCAAGGGAAAGAGGCGGTTTCATAGGCATGAAGAATTTCTACAGGCTTTCCGAGTTTATGAAAAGCGAGACCGGAGAGATTTCTGAAATAAGCCTTTACAATCATACAGAAACGATAGAACAATTAAGGACGACAATCATAGATTATATAACCCGAAATACCCCAAAAGAGGCCATAGTCTATATGGTTTCTTTTGAAAAGGATAACGGGAAAAAGAGAAAGATAAACAATGTTCTTTTGCACAGGGCAAAGAACAAATATTCCGATGAAAGACTGGTAATCCATGGGTCCGATATGCCTGTGGATAAAGGCATCATGCAGTTTTATGTAAAAGAGAAAGACGTGTTTTATGCCTTCCAGATCGATGTAAAGAGAAAGACGCCCGAGGAATTAAGGGCAGAAAAAGCAGAGAATGATGGCTGTTCCTGGCCAGGATATACTGCTGTGGTAAAGGCATTATTGGGCTGTAAATATCCTATTGAGTTCCAGAATATTGTTACTTCAGAAAAGAGTTAATCATTCTTTCTCTTATTCCTTCCTCTGCTCTCCACTTTTTCAAGCCTTTGCATGACAAGCTCTGAATTTATGCCGTGCTCCTTGTAGGCGTCCAATGCCGTGTTGAAGCATTCCTCGAAGATGAGGTAATGCTTCGATTCCAATGCCTGCTTCAAGAGGTGAAGGTCTACTGCCTTGTCCTCTGCCTTGTCAGAGATGAAGCTCAATCCGAAATCTATGAAATTTATCCTGTTTGAACTGTCAAGCATCATGTTTGATGTCGTGAGGTCGCCGTGGATTATGTTCTTGTTATGCAGTTCTGCAACCCTTCTTCCGATCTCATTGCTGAATTCCAGGTGCTTCTCATGGAGGACATCCTTCAGGAGGACGCCGTTTATCTGCTGCATCCTTATCTCCATGCTCTTGTCAGAGAAATCTGCGAGCCTTGGGCTCGGGAAATTCATCAATGCGAGCCTTTCCAGAAGCCTTGCTTCCTGCCTTGTCCTGCATTTCCTCAGCCTCATGTCTATCAGAGGGTGCCTGTAGGCCTTCTCGAACCTCTGCTTGAGGATCTCTCCGTTCTCAGCGAAGAGCTTTGCTTCTGCGCCTTGTGCTATTAGGTTCATTGTGGAATGGATTAGAAAGGGTCTATTTAAATATGTTTCGGGAAGATGGTTTCATTTCAGCCGTTCAAATCCCCCAACAGTCAACCCAGCCTCTTTTATGATCCTGTTTATTGTGCCTTTCTTCATCTCCGGATGAAAGGGACAGTGATTTTTAGCGTCTTCTCGCCGTCAAATTTCTCCAGCCTGACATGGGAGCCTTTCTGCCTGACGGCAATGAACCCTGCTCTTTTTAAACGCCTGATGACTTCAATCCCAGAAATAATCGGAAGCTTCATACTGATACAATCAGTTTTTCTCCGGCAAACTCCACAAGTTCATTAGTATCGGGCTCCAGATAAAGTTCAATTGCTTCTTTTATGTTCCTGATAGCTTCTTCCTTTGTTTCTCCCTGGGAGATGCATCCCGGCAGGGAAGGGACATGGGCCGTATAGCCTCCTTCTTTCTGCGGTTCCAATACAACTGTCAGTTTCATAGTGTTATATATGCCTGAACTAATATATAAATATGATGTTTTAAGGCCGTGATAGCCTTTGATTGTGCAATATCCCATCAATAAGAAAAACATTTAAAAACAAACCTCTTTTTCACAGCCTTAACAGCCCCGTAGTCTAGCGGTCAAGGATAGGAGGCTCTGGACCTCTTGACGGCGGTTCAAATCCGCCCGGGGCTATCAGAAGGGACTCCGGTTGCGAGGCAATCGGGGTCGCCTACTTCTTCAAAGTTTTCTAATAATTATAAAAACATCAAAACATTTATATTCTTTACGGGCAGGCAATCCCCATGATCGCCTGGATAAAGCGGAGCCATATCAATTTAGCAGTGATCTCTTTCCTCGCTGTTTATTCCCTCATCCAGCTTGCAGGATTGTCCGGATTCTATCCTTATGGCTGGGATGAAAGCGTTTACCTCCAGGCCGGAAGGTACATCATCTCAGGCGGCAATGACGGGTTTTTGGAGAACCTTAGGCCGTTATTCTTCCCATTGATGCTAGCCCCGTTCTCATACAGCATATTCATGTCAAGACTGTTCGTGCTGGCCTTGTCCATAGCGGCATTATGGATAGTCTACAAGATTGCAGGAAAACATCTTGATCCCACATTGAGCTGGATACTGCCCGTCATCATGGCTGTCTTCCCTTTCTATTACCTAAGCTCGAACTCGATATTGACTGAGATTCCCGGGCTGTTCCTGCATGTCCTGTGCATATACCTCTTTTTCGAGAAAAAATATTTTTTCTCAGGCATGACTGCATTCCTTGCATTTTTCACAAGGTTCACGTCAGGGATTTACCTTCCTCTGCTTTTCATAGGTGTCCTTTTCCTAGAGAAGAGGAAGGACATGTTCAGGAGCGCATCGATGTTCATTCTCGGCGCAGTCGTCGGCTCTTCTTCATTCCTTGTGAACACCTATCTTTTCTATCCGGAGACAAAAGACGTTTTCATAGCGACAATATACCCCATTCTCAACCAGTTCGGATTCATATTCACAGGCGATGAAGGCCTGCTTTTCTATCCCGGCTACATGCTTAGATGGACAGTGCTCAGCGTATTTGCGATAGCAGGCATATTTTTCATCTTAAGGCCGTTCATATCAGGCCTTATCAATGGAGAGAAGACAGGGGATCCATTGAAAAAGAAGGTCATTGTGCTGGCCCTGGCCCTGCTGCCATTCTCATACCTTCTCATCGCCCCGCACAAGGAGATCAGATACCTCATAATCATACTGCCCTGGATAGCGTATCTTATGTGTTTCGGCATTGCAGAGACCATAAGGCTGATCATGAGAAATATCCCCAAAAAGCGCAGGAAAACGGCTTCTGCAGCGATATTCATCGTGCTAGCTTTCATGTCCTTAAGCATGATCCTTGATTCAGCAGCCCTTGTCAGGGAATTCTACTATGCGCCTGAACAGCTTTACGATGACTATTATTTCGCATTGAAGGGCCTGCCGCACGACAATAAGATCCTGACTTCCCTCCCGATGATACAGACAGGCGCAAGGATAGTGATAGGGTATTATGACACGGGATATTTCTATGAAAAACTGAATCAGGACGATTATGATTATGTATATTATACGACTGAGTGGCTCCCGTGCGCAAAGGACGACCCGGGCTGCCTGAAGATCAGGGAAAGCACGCTGGACAATCTTGAAAAGAATTATGCATTATATCTGAATTATTCTTTCTATAATTCTGATTTCCTAATATATTCAAGGAAGGGATTGGGCGGCAATATAATAAAAAGATATTGACCATGCCCATCAGTTCTCAATGTCATGACCCTATTTCTTGTAAATGGATGGGAAAAGTCTTTCCAAAGGTGATATGCCCCCTATAATGGCAGAAGGTTTATTGAACAGATTATGCATGCTGTTTTTCATCTCAAGCTTCTTTATATATCCTTCCCACTTCATGTACAATGGCATGAAACCATACTGTCCTATCGTCTCTTTATGTTCTTTGATTATTATATCGAATGCAAATCTGCTTTTCGGCTTGAATCCATGCTTGTTGATGCTTGTCTTCTCGAGCTTTTCCACTTTTTTTATGTACTCTTTCCTTGCGCTCTTTGTAAGTCCGCTGAGCGGAGTATCTCTGCTTCCATCCTTCTGCAAAAACCTCGCATACGCAAGATACAGCTTGAATTCATAAGGCAGGCTTTCAATCATCCTGCTTGTCGTTGCCATAAGGCTTGTGTTGCTGTAGCCTGCTGCCGGATCTATATTCATCACCTCATCGATGCTTTTTACGCCTCCTGCAGTTATATCAGACAGTATCTTATCATATTTTGTCCTGATCTTTTCCATAGGAGCCGCTAACTCAGTTATCGGGCCGTTATCAAGCTCGATTGCCATGCTCGGCATGAACCTTTCAGACAATGCTCTCAGGAACTCGTGCAGATTCCCCGCCCTGTTTATCTCCACCAATGAAGTAGGATGTTTCACATCTAAATATATCGCAATAGTCTCGCTCAGCAAGGAGGTAAGCACAAGGAAATCCTGGTAGATATCATTCGGATTCTTTACGAATCCCGGCTGCCTCTTGACCTTTTCCCTTATCACATTCTGCGTAAGCTCGATCCTTGTCCTAAGGGGGTTCCTGCAATCCTTCTTCTTCCTCATCCTCTCCTTAAGATCCCCTACAGTGACATATTCAAAGCTGTTCTCAAGCTTCTCTTTCGGCATGTGGTCGAGGATATGGCCGATGCCTTCTGCCACAATGCCTTTATCTCCGTTTTCTGAGCATCTTGATCGCAGGGCCTTCATCATGCTGTCCCTTTCAGCAGGCGCAAGGTAAAGTATCTTCTTGAGATTCTCTGAGCACCACATCATCCCGCTCCTTATCCCATTGTATTCACGGTACTGCCTCTGCATCTCTTTGTCCGGAACGACGGCGCCGTCAACTATTTTGTAATACCTCTCAAAATGGCTGTCGAGCTTCGCCAGCCTTGCGAAATTCTCCCAATCCTTGGGAGCTACAACATCCCCTCCGAGCCATGCATAAAGCTGGTCATCGCCCACAGTAGGCTCAAGTTTCCTGAGCTCTGAGACCATCCTGTTCTTCTCGGCCTCTGAGAAATCATCGCCTCTCATCCTGTGGATTTTCTCTTCAAGATCATCTTTCCCTATGACACCGAGATCAGCCATGCCTCTTGCGATATGGCATCTGAGATTAGGGGTATATCTTCCGTCTGCATTCTCGAAGAAAGTGTTTTTCGGCACAGCATATCTCTCCCACTGCGGGTCCTTCAGGAAAAGAGCATCAAGCTTGTCAAGAGCATCGATAATCAGCGGTTTAAGGACAGGCACGACATCCGAATCGCTGATATTCCCTCTCCTTAATGAGAGCATCTCTCCTGGAAGCCCTTTGTTCAGGACAGGCAGGGTTTTCAGCATCTCAATTATCTCTGAATCCTCATCCATATTGCACCTATCGATCTTTGATACCTCTGATACTGCTTAATTTTTGATATTAAAACGGACTGAATAACATCTAGAACCTCTTTTGACTGCAATAACGGCAATATATATGGATTTAAGCGGGGAGTTTATAAAGCTTTTCAAAAACCTATTACAGAAACATTTAAAAACAAAAACAGCAAGATAAGCTCAAAAAGAGGCATAATTTGGCAAACGAGGACATCATCAATTACATTTCTAATGAGAGAGCCAAAGGCACACCTAAAGAGACTATAAGGTCCAATCTGAAATCTGTCGGATGGCAGGACAATGACATCGAAAGCATGTTCAGCAAGGTTTTCGTGAAGCTTGAGGTCCCTGAAAAACCAGATGAGCCTGAACAGCTTCAGCAAGACCAGCAAACACAGCAGACAAAGCCCGGGCAGACCAAAAAAAAGCCATTAAAACTTATACTTGCCGTCTTATTCATCCTGATCATCGCAGGAGCAGCCGCCTATTTCTTCCTTTTCTATTCTTCATGCCCCAAGCTGGCGCCCCCAGCCGACCAATGGAATCCCGTGTTAATGGCGCATTCATGGCAGAACGAGAACAATGTGGAGGATGTCCTTGACCTGAACATGAATATAGAGCAAGGGGCATCAGGCGCAATTGCAGCAGGAAACCGATGGAAGAATTACCTGGACTCATTCGATTTCAAGGATTATGAGGTCGTGCACATGCAGGACAATGAATACCTCTGCTGGAAAGGCAGCCCAGAGCTTGAGCAGGACCCCTCATACAATTACTGCAGGGTATCATTGAGGAAGAAAGACAGCGCAGATGAGAAGACAGTATTCGCTGAATTCGAGACACTGGACAAGAAGCCTGTTGAAGTGACAATGCCTTCATATTCCGGATTCAGCAGCATCAGTTGGGCATCTGCAGACATAAAATTCCTGAGATCATACTGCCCTAAGCCGGATATTGCAGCCCAGACACAGGCCAGCAGGATCAAGGCAGGGATAGACTTATTCAGCCCGGGGGCCATCCGCGAAGAGCATCAGCTAACCCCGACGACAACTTCCATGAACATAACCAACGGCATGGGCGCAGACATCACATTGATAAGGATGAAGGCAGGAGAATGCGAGAGGAATTTCACCAATGATGCGATCAAGGACAAGGGCACGATGACTTATATTCTTGAAGGATGCAGCAATGGCAAAGAGGGATCACAGCTGCTTGCCAATATCACGATAGATTATGCCGATGTTAACGGACCGCATCAGTTCATCGGAGTTATAAACTCGGAGATAGTCGCGGAAAAAGAGGAGGAGTATGAAGAAGGCGAAGAGACCATTCCTCTTACAAAGCCATGCGATGCGTGCATAGGCCTTGTATATAATCATGGAGGCCCATCATCTTCTGTATGGTCTGGCTCTGAATACGGGCTTGCATGGTATAATCAGAGGACAGACAATAACATCTTGTATTTCATGAGGTTCAACGAGGCAGGCAACAGGACAGGCAGAGAGATTAGATTAGCAAGCTTTCCAGGGAACGCGAAAAGGCCATCTGTTGCATGGACAGGCTCAGGTTACAATATAATATGGCCAGTGGGCCCATCCCTTTACTTCATAATGACCGACAATGAAGGCAATAAGCTGAGCGAGACGGACATAAAAGACCAGTCTGCAGGAGGCTCAGGCGCAGAGATCGATTCAGCTTCAATAGCATGGGCTGGCAATGAATCAGGGATTGCATGGAGCGAGAGCGACAGCAAGAGCTATTTCGCAAGGTTTGATCAAGAGGGCAACAGGATAGGCTCTGATATGGATATAGGGTATGGCTCGTCAAGCTCTGCAGCAGCAGTTTGGATCGGCATGGAGTATGGAGTAGGATGGATAGAGTCTACTGCAGCAGACAAGAGGGATTATCTTGTGAGGATAGAGAACGGCGAGAAGATAAGCACAGTGAAGCTTGAAGGGGATCCCATCTCATGCCAGTATCTTGCATTGTCCTGGGCTGACTCAAGGTACGGCCTTGCATCATCATGCGCCCTCAAAGGCTATGATGAGCTGCATTTCACAAGGATACATTCCACAGGCGGAAGGGAAGAGATGATAGAGCTGGACCAGGCAAAGGCCAAGGTATCAAATTCGAACGGGGCATCAGGCCATTATGCGAAGGATCCTTCGCTCTTCATGACTTCTGATAACTACGGCGCAGCATGGAGGGACAACAGGGACGGCAATGATGAGATATATTTTGCCCTGATAGATGCCTACAGCGGCTCTATCATTGAGAAAGAAGCGAGGGTGACGGATTCATTGCCTGAATCAGGGTATCCATCGATCATCAAGACAGATTCTAACATCACTTCTGAATATGCTGTCTCATGGACAGAGAAGGACGGCGAGAAGCAGCACATCTATTTTGCGAGGATCAGCTGAAAATCCATAACTTTTATAAACAACATCTTTGAGTTATATCCCATGGCAAAACAAAAGCTTGATCATTTCCTTAAGAATCCGAAAAAGGCCATTTTCATCCTTGCAATACCTGCTATGATAGGCATGTTCGTCCAGGTCATGTATAATATAGTGGATACTGCCTATGTAGGAAGGCTGGGCGCAGAGGCCATCGCAGCCTTGACATTCGCTTTCCCTATCTTCTTCATACTGATATCGTTCAACTCAGGCCTCGGCATGGGCATGAACTCAAGGGTTTCAAGGTTCCTGGGCGCTAAGGAGAAAAAGAATGCAGAGAACACTGCAATGCACGGGATATTATTGTCTGTCGCTGTTGCGGCGCTGATATTCGGTTTAAGCCTCATATTCATCAAACCATTGTTCATGCTTTTCGGCGCAGAGGACAGCGTGCTCAATATCTCACTGGATTATATCTCCATAGTCATGTACGGCATTTTCTTCATGTTCCCCACTTATATGATAGCGATGATCTTCTCGGCGCAGGGCGATACAAGGACTCCGACGAAGATACAGGTCGCAGGGCTTGTCATGAACATAATCCTTGACCCTATCTTCATCTATTCCCTGGATTACGGCGTGAATGGCGTAGCTATCGCGACAGTGATATCTATCTTATTCTCTTTCCTTGTATCGCTCTATTACCTGAAGAAAGGCTCTTATCTCAAGCTCAGCATGAGATCTTTCAGTTTCTCCCCGAAACTGATTTATGAGATATTTGCAATCGGATTGCCTGCAAGCCTGATGATGATATTGATATCGATCTATGTCATATTCATAAACAGGCTGATGGCCCATTTCGGGACAATATATGTGGCGGCTTTCGGGATGGTATCAAGGCTTGAGAGCGTGATAACTATGCCAGTCGTGGCTTTTTCAGTGTCATTGCTTACGCTTGCAGGGATGTTCCACGGCGCTAAAAGGTTCGACCTTATCAAAGATGTCACTTCCTATACTATGAAGGTCGTTGTGGGCTTTACTCTTATTTCTGGGGCCATATTCCTGGCATTCCCTAAGGTCTTTTTGATCATATTCACAGGCGATGCTGAGCTTCTGAGGATAGGCGCTGCTTATCTCAGGCTTGATGTGCTCACGTTCCCATTGATGGCCATAAGCATGATAATAAGCAGGGCTCTGCAGGGCATGGGCTATGGTTTTCCCAGCCTTGTGATACAGGCAGTGAGGATTTTCATAGTTGCATTGCCTCTTGCTTACCTTTCTGTCTATGTTTTCGGCTTCGGCTACCTTTCTGTCGCAGTGGCGATGGTTCTTGGGGGCATTGCTTCGAGCGTTGTTGCGCTGGTGTGGTTCGAGGCGAAGCTGAAGAAGCTGATAGAGATGCATAGGGTGCATGTGGGGTGAGGGGGGAGTTTGTGTTTTCTTAGGTGGAAACTATGATAATTTTGGTTCTGGTCCATGTAGAACTGGTGGGTATGGTCTTGCTTTTTGGGAAGGAGCTAGCAAACAACCTGGAGAAATCTAAATACCTACTTCATCCTATACTCTTTCATCACATTATGTTTTTCTAACAAATATTTCCTCACTTTCTGGCGCCCCCAATGGCCTTTATGCCCCCTTCTTCGTATTGTTATGTGGCTTGCGTTGATTATTATTCTAAAAATATCATTTCGTGTTGGTTTACGATGATGGGTTTGTTTGAATTTATGAAGTAATTTGTTGAACTTTCTGTCCGCCTTAGCTTTTACCCTTGCAGAAAGAAACAGTTTTTTCTTAAGAGGAAATATTATCTTCAAAATCCTGAATATGATATAGATTCCAATTACCCCTAAAAGAATATACAACAGATTTATGTCTCCCATTTAGATAAAACCATATTTAATATATATAAATGTTCACAACTACACGCCTTCACAATCCCTCCTCCACCCCCCCAGCCCATCATCCAAAGAACCCGCTTTGTACGTGATCACCGCTCTCTCTTCAATGAAAAGCCCGTTGGGCCTTATCCTGTTTGTCAATCTCAACATCCCATCAACAAAGAACTCTATTCAGCATAGACATCAGATATCCTGGCATTGACCTTATGGTATCTCAGGAGCTTTATCACGTCCTCCCTGTTCTCAACAGGCACCATCACTGAGCTCTTGCCTATCTTCCTGCCGCCTGACTTCTCGACAAGCCCCTTGTATGATTTATCATTTATCCTGACACCATACATCTTGTTCAGGAATGCCCCCCTGTTCTCGCCTATGCTGTCCCATGAGATCATTGAATATTTCCTTCCTTTTACATCATAAGAAGAATATGGTCCGTAAAGCACGATGCCTGTGCTTTCTATGCTCTTCTTGAGATCTTTCCACTCTTCCAGTTTCCCGATGATGAGATTTATCTTATTATCCGCTTTTTTGGCCTTGAAATACAATGCTTCCCTGCTTTCATAGAAATCATCAAGCATCTTTTCGATGATTTTTGTGAATTTCTTATTCTCTTTCTTGATCTCTATGAAAATGTCTATGTCGCTCTCTTTTGTCGCTTCTCCTCTGGCTGCAGAGCCGAATAATATTATCCTTTTTATATTGCCCATACCACCGAGATTTGCAAGGAGATATGATGCAAAATAACTGGCATAGGCCTTAAGCATTCTCCGCCTCCTTCTTGAACTTCAAGAACTGGCTTATCTTTTCCTTCAATTCATCATCTGACACTTTCTTGCCGTAAGCAAGGCTGTTCCTTTCCTTTTCGAGCGAGTATGCGGTTTCCAGGAATCCGTCAATCTTCTCAAGGCTGTCAATCTGGCAGGTAATCTGCTTTGAAATGAGGGTCTTGGCATTCTCCTTCTTTTTTTTCAGCCACAGATGGTTGATTTTTGCCCCGGATTTCAGCACCACCCTCCTCTGCAGGTAATCCTCGATGATGGAGACAACCCCTAATGAAAGAAGGAAAGCGAGCCTTCTCTGGTGCGCTGCAATCCCTTTTGGATCCTTTAAGGATGATTCTATCTCATCTAAAACCTCTTTGATTATCTCTTCATTTTTCCCTGTCATCTTAAGACACCTATCTGTATTTGATTAAGACACCTGACTTTATAAATATTATGTTTTTTATTAAGACAATTGACTTAATCTGATTAAGACATATGTCTTTAATTCAGTTTACTCTCAGAGAAAAACAAAGTCTTTCGTTTTAATAAGCCTTTGCCAGAAAAAACAGGAAGGTTTCCGAAAACGAGCATGTAAAACCGAAAGAATTCCGAAAAAACGAAGAAAATCCGGAAGATTTACGGCTGAATATTTTTTTATGATAATCTTTTCCACCCGCTTCCTTCCGCCCCGTCCTCCCCCCAGCCCATCATCCAAAGGGATATCCTTGATCTTCATAACAATCTCCTGACTTCTCTCTCTAATTCTTCCTTGCTTGGCAGATACAGCTTATACTTCGATACAAACATCTTATTCGACATCCCTGCAGCTGCGTACTCCGCCTGCACTTTATTCTTCTCAGTGCAGAGTATTATCCCTATCGGCTCATTGTCACCCTCTTTATTCAGTTCCCTCTTTACATAATTGAGATAGAAATTTATCTGCCCGGCATCTTCATGCCTGAATTTTGAAGTTTTCAGTTCAATGACAACATAGCATTTCAGATGGATATTATAGAACAGCAGATCGATATAGAAATGGTCATTGTCGATCGTAAATCTCTTCTGCCTTGCGACAAAGCTGAACCCCTGCCCCAGCTCAAGCAGGAACTTCTGCAGGTCATCCAGGATCCTTGTCTCAATCTCTTTTTCAGTGTACGTCTTTCTCTCATCCAGATCAAGGAATTCAAGGATATACAGGTCTTTGATCAGCTCCTCGGTCTTTGATGGGATATTCCCTCTCCTTTCATATCCTATCAGGGCTTTCCTGTCTTTGCTCATGAGCAATCTTTCATAATGGAGGGAATACATCTGCCTCTTCAGGTCCCTGACGCTCAAATTCTCGGAAATGACATATTTTTCGAAATATCTCCTTTTTACCCCATCCTTTATCTTGATCAGCTCGCAATAATGGGTCCATGACAGCCTGAAGAATTCGTCAGTCACTGACTGACCAATCTTATCTTTATAAACAGTATAGAATATCCTCATATTCTTTAAAGCAGTCAGGCTGAATCCTTTTCCGAATTCTTTGATCAATTCAACGGATAAACTCTCAATGAGCTTTTCACCATATCCTGCTCTTTTCCCGCCTTTTTGCTCTTCTTCAACAATTTTCCTGCCGATCTCATAGTAAGCTTTTCAGCATTTCTGCATTCACAGCGTTAAAAGCATCATATCTCGCTTTACGGATTATTGATTTGATATCTCTGACTCTGATAAAAAACTCACTTTTTCCCATATCCCTATTTTCTATAACCCCTTCCCTAAAAAACCTCTCTATTGGCCTGTTCTCTAAAGGGATATCTTTGATCTTCATTAAAACAATCAATTTTTCTTTCTTTTTATGCCTTCCTCTTTTATACCGGAACCTTTCCGGAATCATGCATTTTTTTCGGAAGATTTACGGCAGCATATGGTGCTGTCAGTAATCACCCCTTCCAGCATCCCCTTACCTTGCTGACCCAGCTACACTCTCTTTCAGTACGGGGCATTTTCAGCTCGCCTCTTGCCCTGTAGAATATCATCGTGTCTGTAAATTCTTCTCCGGCTTCAGGCACACGCCTTAAATAGCAAGTTCTTGGGCCGTTGTTTTTTGTTGCGAGGATCAAGCTGCCCGTTTCAATGAGATTATAAACTATCTCCCCCAGTGTTATCTTATCCTTGGGTGAAGGGTGGCAGCTCTGACCGTGCTCCTGGAGCCACAATAAACGGGCTTGTGTCTCGGGGCCGTAATTCTCCCTGTCTGGTATTGCAAGATATGCTGCTGCGACCGGCATAAGCTTTGGCCTCAATATCTGCCTGCTGGACCTCGGTGCCTCTTCAATCTCAGGCCCTTCAGCAAACAGCCCCTCATGCAGCATCCTATAAGGTGCCTGGTTCTTGTCTGTTACGAATGATGCGCCGTACATGTTATGCCATGAAGAATATAACATCTATATAAACTTTTAGTTTTGTAACTCTACAAAAGTAGTCAAAAACATTTTTCTATAACTTCAAATCAAATCCAAGCTTAAGGAAAGTATTTATATAAAGCAGATATGATATATAAACCAGGAATGGAGGTTATAACATGACATTGAAAGAGCAGATTGGAAAGATAAAGGACAACTGGCTGCTTGTGCTTCTTGTTGTCGTCCTTCTGGGCGTCTTGGCGTTCGGAGGGGGCAATGTAGGCAGCAATATAGGCGGCATAACATCGGCGAAGATGGCATCATTGGATTCTTCTTATGGCGGAGGATATGATGAGTCAGCGAGAAGTATCTCAGCGCCCTCGGCGATATATTATGACCAAGGATTCGCGCCTGAAGAGACAGACAGGAAGATAACGAAGACAGCTTATCTGTCGACAGAGACCGAGAGAGGCGAATTCCAGGATGCTGACAGCAAACTTAAAGCGATAATCAAATCAAGCGATTCTTTCTTATTGAACGAGAACGTCAACAAGTACGGCGAATCTTGGAGATCATATTATTCGGGCTCTTACAGCATAAAGGTAGAGACAGGGAAATATGACTCGATCATAACCCAGCTCAAGGAAATAGGAGAAGTGCAGTCATTCTCAGAGAGCGCAGATGACATAACCGGCCAATACACTGACCTTCAGACCCAGCTAGCTACAGAGCAGGAGAGGCTGAAGAGGTACAGGGAGATGTATGCAGAGGCAGAGAAGGTCGAGGATAAGATAAACATCAATGACAGGATATTCAATCAGGAGACTACAGTGAAATATCTTGAGAAAGCCATCAAGAACGCAGACCAGCGCGTGGATTACTCAACGATACAGTTCACGATAACAGAGAAGCAGTCAGGATTCATGCAGATGGAGTTCGTGAAGCTTTCAGAGCTCATCACGAATTTTGTGAACAGCCTGAGCAGCCTGCTTGCGTTCGTGTTCAGCGTATTGCCATGGGCGATAGCCATACTGGTAGGATGGCTTGTCGTGAAGAAAGTCAGGGGCACGAAGAAGTAGATTTTTTCTTTTATTTTTTTTCTTTTTATCTACATATAGCTGTCAGCGACATATATTTAATTCCCACGAAACATTTAAAAATCAAAACACCCGAATAACCCATAAAAGAGGGTAAAATGGCAAAAGAGGCAGTAATCATAGGCTCTGACCACGCAGGCTTCAGGCTGAAAGAGGCACTGAAGAAGGCTTTCCAGAGGAAGATTTCTATTGTTGATATGGGCGCTTATTCCACTGACCCTGTCGATTACCCTGACATCGCGAAGAAAGTTGCGAAGAAAGTAAAGGCAGGCAGGGCAGAGGGCGCAAAAGGCATCCTCATCTGCGGCTCTGGCACAGGGATGTGCATCGCTGCGAACAGGTTCAAAGGGATAAGGGCAGTAGCTGCCTACGATGCATACAGCGCAAGGATGTCAAGGCTTGACAATGACTCAAACATATTATGCCTCAGAGGCAGGAATTTCAGTCCGGCAAAAGCCAAGGGCATAACGAGCATCTGGCTCAAGACAGGATTCTCAGGGAAAAAAAGGCATTCAAGAAGGATAAGGAAACTCGATAGATTATGATACAATAGGCACCCTGATACTGGATGATACTGAAAAATGGCAAAACCCCCCCAGATAATACCTTCGATACTTTCAGCAGAGCGCAAGAGGCTCCAGCATTATGTCGAGCTTATCGAGCCGCATGTCAAGGCGATCCACATAGACATAATGGACGGGAAATTCGTCCCCCAGGAGAATTTTTGCCCTGAGACAGTCGAGCTGCTCAGGACAAGGCTGCACAAGGAAGTCCATCTTATGATAATCGATCCTGACAGGGAAGCAGAAGATTATGCGGCGGCAGGGGCAGACACAATAATAATACATGCAGAGCTTTTTGATGATCCGATATCGCTTTCAGCAGCGCTGAAAAACATCAGGAAGCTGAAGACCAGGGCAGGCGTCTCGATAAATCCCGAAACACCAGTATCAAAAATCAAGCCAGTCATCAAGGACGCTGACCTTGTGCTTGTGATGACAGTGCATCCAGGCAGAGGCGGCCAGGACATGATCCCGGAATGCCTCAAAAAAGTTAAAGAGATAAGGAAGCTCAGCAAGAGCATCGATATCGAGGTCGATGGCGGAATAAACAAAGACACGATAAAATATGCAGTTAAAGCAGGCGCTAACAGATTGGTTGTCGGATCTGCGATCTTCTGCCAGGAAGACCCTGTCGATGCGATAATATCCATGAAAAAACTGATCGAATAATATGAAAATCAGCGAAAAGACGATAAAAAGGCTTGAAGAGACAGCAAGGACAATCCGTCAGGACGTAATAAAGATGGTCACGCAGGCAGAGTCCGGGCATCCAGGCGGATCCCTTTCTGAGACGGATATGATAACTGCATTGTTTTTCAATGTCATGAGACACAAGCCCAAAAACCCCCAATGGGAAAAAAGAGACAGGTATGTGCAGTCAAAAGGGCATTCATGCGAAGCATTGTACTCTGCGATGGCAAGATGCGGTTATTTTCCGACGAGCGAACTGAACACATTCAGGCAGATAAGGAGCAGGCTGCAGGGCCATCCCAGCAGGGCTGATCTCCCTATGATAGAAGCATCTACTGGCTCATTGGGCCAGGGCCTGAGCATAGCGATAGGCATGGCTTTGGGCCTCAGGATCAGCGATATCAGGAGCAGGGTCTACTGCATGATAGGGGATGGGGAGCTTGATGAAGGCCAGGTCTGGGAGGCTGCAATGTCTGCAGCGCATTACGAACTTGACAATCTCTGCGCGATAATAGACAATAATGGATTGCAGATCGACGGATGGAATGAGGAGATAATGAACACAGCGCCATTGCCTGACAAGTTCAGGGCATTCGGCTGGCATGTTATCGAGATAGACGGCCACGACATGAGCGAGATCCTTGGCGCTTTCCACGATGCAGAGAGGATGAAAGACAAGCCTACTGTGATAATAGCAGAGACCATGAAAGGCAAGGGCGTGAAGTTCATGGAGAACAAGGTTGAGTGGCACGGAAAGGCCCCTACTAAAGAGCAGGCTGTGATTGCGCTGAGAGAATTGAATGGTTAATTTTTTGTGATGGTGCAAAAACAGCCAATATAAACATCTAAAAACAAAACAATCGACTGAAAATAAAATAACCTATAAAAATCAGATGAACATAAATAATCCCATCAGAAAAGCCATGCGAGACGGCTATGGAGAAGCCATTGTCGAATTGGCGAAGAGGAACAAGGACATAGTCGCGCTCACAGGGGACCTGGCTGGCTCTTTGAAGCTGGACGAATTCAAGCTGAGATTCCCTGACAGGTTCTTCGAGATAGGCATTGCAGAGCAGAACATGATGGGGATTGCTGCAGGCCTCGCCTCAACAGGGAAGATACCTTTTGTCTCATCTTTTGCGATGTTCGTCGCAGGCAGGAGCTGGGAGCAATTGAGGACAGCAGTATGCTATGCGAATTTCAATGTGAAGATAATAGGGAGCCATGCAGGGCTGTCGAACTCGAGGGACGGCGCTTCGCACCAGAACCTTGAGGATTTCGCCGCATTGAGGGCGATTCCAAACTTGATTATCATAGCGCCGTGCGATTACAACGAGACGAAAAAAGCGGTCCATGAGGCAGCAAGGATCAAAGGCCCAGTATACATAAGGTTCAACAGGAGCGAAACACCCATACTCACGGAAGAGAAGGGCAGGTTTAGGGTGGGAAGAGCAGAGACGCTCAGGGAAGGGAACGATCTTGCCATAATATCCTGCGGGGCTATGGTCTATGAATCATTGGTTGCAGCCCAGGAGCTTGCGAAGAAAGGCATCCATGCAAGGGTAATAAACATGCACACGATAAAACCGATAGACAAAGAGGCGATAATACTTGCTGCAAAAGAGACAAAGAAGATAGTCACAGTCGAAGAGCACCAGGTGAATGGCGGATTAGGCGGGGCAGTCGCAGAGGTCCTCAGCCAGAATTCCCCTGCAAGACTGAAGATAATCGGCGTGAAGGACAGGTTCGGCCAGTCAGGCGCCCTGGGGGATGTGATGAAAGAGTACGGTCTCACGAGCGAAAGCATAATAAAGGAAATACACGATTTTTACTGGAAATAAGATGAAAAAGAAGCACAGACAGAAAAAAAAGAAGCAAGCTAAGCATATTAAGAAAGCTAAAAAAGCGGAAGTGATAACTGTTCCTAAAGTCGCTGAGCAGAAAAAATCCGATCCCAAAAAAAGGGTTATCCTGGTCATAATGGACGGAGTCGGCGTAAGGGCATCAAGGAAAGACAATGCTGTGAAGCTCGCGAAAACGCCAAATCTTACGCTCATGCAGAAAAAATACCCTTCAGGGCTTCTTGATGCGAGTGCGCATGCAGTCGGTCTTCCGAAAGGCCAGATGGGAAATTCTGAAGTCGGCCACATGACCATAGGGGCAGGCAGGATCATACAGCAGGAGTATATGATAATCTCAAGGGCAATACACCAAAAAAAATTCTTCAGGAATAAGGTCCTGGTAAATGCATTCAAATCGCCCGGCAGATTGCACTTGATGGGCCTTGTGTCCGACGGCGGGGTCCATAGCCATATAGAAGACCTTCTGGCGCTGATAAAGATGGCAAGGAAATACAAGAAGCACATCAATGTGCACGCATTCCTCGACGGAAGGGACACAGAGAAGAAATCAGCTGAAAAATTCCTTAGGCAGACAGAAAAGGCCCTGAAAGGCATAGGCGAGATTGCTACAATCTCAGGAAGGTATTATGCCATGGACAGGGATGAGAGATGGGACAGGACAGAGAAGGCATACAACTGCATAACGAAATCATACTGCATATTCGGAAAAGACCCTTATCAGGCATTGAATGATGCCTATACTCGGGGCGAGTCGGATGAATTCGTCAGCCCAGCCTTGACTTCCCCCAATTACCACGGGGTTTCAGACGGCGATACAATGCTTTTCTTCAATTTCAGGGAGGACAGGGCGCGCCAGCTCACAAGGGCTTTTGTCGATGAGGAGTTCATGCATTTCAACAGGCCTAAGAAGAAAGTCAATTTCGTCTGCATGACAAGATACGACAGCAGCATAAAAAACATAAAGGTTGCTTTTGAGCAGCAGAAGCCCAATGATCTCCTTGGCGAAGTGATAAGCGATGCAGGCCTTAAGCAGCTGAGGACAGCAGAGACAGAGAAATACGCACATGTCACATTCTTTTTCAACTGCACGCACGAATCTCCATTCAAGGGCGAGGACAGGGTCTTGATACACAGCCCCCATGTCGCGACTTACGACTTTAAGCCCGAGATGAGCGCATTTGAAGTGAAGGATGCAGTCGTGAAAGGCATAAACTCAGGGAATTATGATCTCATAGCCGTGAATTTCGCGAATGGCGACATGGTAGGCCATACCGGGATACTTGAAGCGGCGATAAAAGCGATGGAAACCGTGGACCAATGCGTCGGAGAGATAGTCTATGCAGGCCTGAAGAAAGAATACAACATCATAATCACTGCAGATCATGGAAATTGCGAGGAGATGTCAGGCCCTCATCAGACAACGCACACATTGAATCCTGTTCCTTTCATCCTTGTCTCTAACAGGAGATATAAGATAAAGAAGAGGGGCGCCTTGTACAATATAGCTCCTACGGTCCTGCAGCTGGTCGGCCTGAAGAGGCCGAAGGAGATGGAGAAGTCGATGATAGTCAAATGAGGCATCAGCATGGTTTTCAGGATATATGCCCCTTCCAAAAACCCCAAGGAATCATTCATCACAATATCTGTTATTGTGTTTGCAGGAATCCTTGGCTCTATGTTCATAAGCGTTTATTTCGCTATTGTCGCCCTGCTGTTCTGGGTGCAATACACAGCAATCCTGTCTTATGTGCAGTTCTCAAAAAGGAGAAGATATGAGATAACAAGCTTCACAACCTTCATTCTCAATCCTCATTTCAGGTTCTTCATATTCTTTTTTATAGCGGTCTTGGGCATAGCATCGATCTTCTACATGGCACCATGGATAGCTTATGCTGCATTAGCGGCATGGTGGCTGTTTTCTTTGAACTTCTACAGGCATTACGCCAAGTTTAAGTGACAGGGTATATATCTTATTCAGAATCTCATCTCTTCCATAGAGTCCACATCAATCCCATACTTCTTATAGACATCTATCATGCACATATTCCCTATATCCTTCCCTCCCAGTCCCAACAATCTCAATCCTTCCCTCACTCTCTTCTCGCTCTCTGCCTCGATCTCAAGCAATGCAGGCACCTTGGGCCATGTGTCTATCGTGAATTCCATCCCTTTCAGCCTGAACATCCTCCTTTTTGATTCCCTGTAATATCTTGCCTTGAAATTGATCTTCGACAGGAGATCATATGCCTTGTCAAAATCACCTATCTCAGTCTCGATCTCCTCTGTGTCAGATATGCCTGAGCCGCTCTTCTTCTTGTATGCAAGAGTCACATTCTTCCCATTGTCCCTGAGCCTTATCCATTCACGGCCCTTCGGATTCATGTCAAAGACCCATCTCCTCATCGTGACTTCCTTCTCTTCCTTCGCACCCAATCTTCTCAGCTTCCCCTCAATCTCATTGACATCAATGTCAAGGACCTTTGTTTCGTGCTCTGTCGGCATTTTCTTCCTGTCAATCTTCTTATTTTTTCCCTGCCGCTTTCTGTTTCATCTCTTTCGGCTCCAGCTTCCTGAACATCTCATCATCGAACAGCCTCGGAGGGAAGCATTCCTGGGCGCCTTTCTTCGTGAAAGGGTAATCCCTGCAGACCTGCGGCCTTGCATGATATATCCTGCAGAACGTCTCGCCTTTATGCAGGCCGAGGAAATGGCAGTAGTAATTCTTCATCCTTATCCTTTTCCTGCCCAGGGCATCTGTCTCGACAAAATCAGAATCATCATAGCCGAGCTTCTTTATCCTCTCTATATCCTCTTTTTTCAGGAGGACTATCAATGTGCAGCAATAGCCGCAATTCCGGCACTGGAACCTGTCTTTTTTCTGGAACATAGGCCTGTTTTAGCGGGAATCAATTTAAATTTATTGCTTTTGGGGGTGTAAGGATGAATAGGACGAATGAGAGGATAGGTTTGATACAACCTTAAGATATGTCCCTGAACCCACATATATCCTTATGTGCCTTTCTTATACGCTTTAATCAGCTTAAAACCTGCTTTAAACTCTTATTATAATCGCCACTGAACGATAGTAAAAAACCGAAAGATTTATAAATAAGGGTTTCCTGAACCCCTGTATGTGGTTATTTTAAGATGGTAGATAAAAAACTAGTACAAAGGATAAGGGAAGCTCCGAAGTATTCTGATAAATTCATGGTATTGAGGAGAGTAGTCCCTGAGCTTCTTGACACAGCAGCAATAGGCGATAATGATAATAGTCTGAAGAGCGAGAAAGAAGAGGAGGAGATCAGGCTGATAAGGTATATTGCGGGAAAATTGGCAGGGATAGATGCAAGAACCATTGATGACATCAATAATCACCATGATGAGATGTTAAGGGCATTGAACAGCCAGAACAGAATGTATGAGGATGCAAGAGCTTCAAAAGACCCGGCTATGATAAATGAAGCAAGGTTGGGCCTTATACTTGATGTCATAAACTCCCATCATTCAAAGGCAACATTGGCAGATTTCCTTACTGGCATGAGCCACGAAACTTTTAGCGAGGTTCATCATCCTATTCTCACAAGCATGATATCAGATATTAATCCTAATCTGGGTTATCTCTTAAGACAGGACAACGACCTGGGTATAAAAGACATCGTGGATACAATGAGGTATGTAGAAACTTCAGCAAGAGAGCCCAAGATAAGATATAGCAAGGATTCAGAACTCAGCGAGAACCTCTTCATGTATTGTATGCAAGAGGCAAAATCAAATGACGGCAAGCTTGACAGCTATGAAGCCCTGTTATTGATAAAGTATGCGAAGGAGCTTTTTGATTTCACGGACGAAGAGATACGCTCATTGGTAGTCAAGATGAAGAAGGAGAACGAGCTGTTGGCAGAATACACAAGAAATCCCAGGAACCTCCCAAGGCTTAAGCTCACGACTGATGTCGAGAAAAAAGTCAGGAGGAACATACTCAAGTTCATCGATATAACAAACCATGCTTTTGAGGACAATAATCTCTCGACTCAGGAAGAGGAGATATGCAGGACAACCGCAAAATATCTTGGTATAAGGACCAAAGAATCTTACAGCAACCTAATCAACTATTGCAAGAAGAAGGTGATAATAGCGAATGGAAACACTCTTGTTTCAGATAATCTTGCACGCATCCTGAACAAGACGGCAATAACTCCTTCAACAATACCAATAGGCAAAGTGATCGATTACATGAAAAATAACCCTCCCCCGATCGCAGTCATAGTCGATTTGGATAAGGGTGAAGAAGCTGCAGAATTGATACTAGATCTGAAGAACAACCAGGATTTCCATGGAAGGATCTATGGGTTATCATCAAAGTTCAGGCCGCGAGAGAAGGAGAATTATATCCGTACATGGGGGGTAGATATGTGTTTCTCTCCTTACAATGCGACAGACATGAAGAATTACATAACCAATGATTTCGGGATCAAGCCAAGAAAAAGTTCTCAGCGTTAGTCAGTCTGGCCGGTTAAAATAATAAAAACCCGTCTCAATAAGTTTAAGCTATGCCTGCTTATAAATCAAGCACAGCCTTCGCCAGCTTGTCCGGATCATGCCTCAGAAGATCCTTCTTTGTCATGAGATTCGCGCCTATCACTTTGACATTCAAATCATCGAACTTCTCAGGATCATACTTGACCCTCTTAGAACCCTCTTCCTGGTATTTCCTGTACAGGCTTTCAGGAGCTTTCTCAGTGTTCACAATGACATAATCGAGGACTTTTTTTCCGAGATATCCAACAACCTTCCCGACATGGTCTGATGCGCCGTAATTGTCAGTCTCCCCAGGCTGCGTCATCACATTGCAGACATAGACTTTCTTCGCCCCTGAGCTTCTTATGGCTTCAGGGATCCCCTTGACAAGGAGATTCGGGATTATCGATGTATAGAGGCTTCCAGGGCCGAGCACTATGACATCCGCTTTCTTTATTGCTTCAATGGATTTTGAATATGCCTTTGCACCGGGCTTCAGGAACAGTCTCCTTATCTCTGACTTGTACTTTGTCTTGTGCTCTTCCACATTCGGTTCCTGCTCGATCACTTTTCCGTTCTCAAGCTCTGCGCATAATGTAGTATGGTCCAGTGTCACAGGCAATACCTGGCCTCTTATCGCGAAGATCCTTCCTGCCTCAAGCACTGCCTTCTCAAAGCTTCCTGTGACTTTCGTGAGCGCCGTTATCATGAGATTCCCGAAGCTATGGCCCGTAAGGCTTGTTCCTTCCCTGAACCTGTACTCAAGAAGTTTCGCCATCAATGGCCCTGAATCTGATAATGCCACTATGCAGTTCCTTATGTCGCCCGGCGGAAGGACGCCATATTCATACCTCAATCTCCTTGAGCTGCCTCCTTCATCAGACACAGAGACCACTGCAGTTATGTTGTTCGTGTAATCCTTCAATCCTCTGAGTATGCTGTTCAATCCTGTGCCGCCGCCGATGACAACAACCTTGGGCGCATTCTCCAGCTCAGCATACCTGTACAACAGGCTTGTGATCTTCCCTTTCTTTTCAGGGATGAGCGCATTTATCAGGAATCTTATCAGATGGACCAGGCTGAATAGGATGAAGATGAGCGCTATGCCGAACAGTGCGAATTCTATTATCAGCTTTGGATAATACTTTGAGACAGGCAGTCTCAGCAGATTGCTCAACTGCATGTTCAGGATGACTATGAACCTGTCGAATTCCTCGCCGAAAGTCACGAGAAGGAATATTATGAAGCTCGCTATGCCTAAAAGAAACATCAGGATCCATCTCTTAAGCCTCATGCCCGGTGCCAGGAGCTTGATCATAACATGGAAAATAGGAAGGATGTTTAAAAAGGTTTTGGAACAGTGGGCTCTGCCTAAACGAGGGTTAGCATCAATTTGTGAGGCTCTATCGATAAAAATAGAATATTCCTATAATATAAATCCAGAAATATAACTCCAGAAAAACCTATTTCTTCTTTGTCTCTTCAATAACTATCCTGCATTTGCATGCGAATTTCTTCGAGGCTTTTTTCAGCGCGACCTTCGCAACTTCTATGCCTGCCTTGTCGACATTCACCTGAAATATGGTCTGGCCCTTCCTTACCTGGGCAGCGGAGCTTATGACTTTTCCGAAAGAGTGAGCCATGCCTGTGCTCAGCCTGTCTGCTCCTGCGCCGGCAGCCAACGGGTTTTCCCTGAGGAAATGGTGCGGATATACCCTCACTTTCATATAATAGTTTGATTTCCCAAGCATACCCTCAAGATGCCTGTTCGATGCCTGTCTTGCAGACTCTATCGCATTGTGCCTCAGCTGAAGGTCAGAATCTGACAGGAGGAGCATCTTATACTCGAATTTCTTGTTCTGCTCGCCCATATCGAATCTTGTGATGGCTATGGCAGGATTCGCCTTCACATAGGATCTTTCCTTGTATTTGGACTTCCTTGTATAGGGCCTTTCAAGCTTCCTATAAGCCACTCCTTTCCTTATTCTTACCATAACTTGCTGGGAAATGAGGGTATTTAAAAAGGTTACGGATTTGAAAACCTTTAAAAACAGGCCTTTATTACCTATATTTATGCCTAAAACAAAAGAGCCGAAGAAAGACCAAAAGAAGGAGATAGGCATAACCATAAAGAAAGAGGAAGAGTTCGGCGAGTGGTTCAGCCAGATCATAACGAAAGCAGAGCTTGTCGAATATACTGACGTCTCGGGCTGCTATGTCTTCAGGCCCAATTCTTATTCGATCTGGGAGAAAGTCCAGGCTTTCATGGACAGCGAATTCAGGAAGCTTGGCGTAAGAAACGCATATTTCCCGCTGTTCATACCAGAAAAACTCCTCAACAGGGAGAAGGAGCATGTCGAGGGGTTCACTCCTGAAGTCGCATGGGTGACCCACACAGGGGAATCAAAGCTGAGCGAAAGGCTTGCGATAAGGCCAACTTCAGAGACAATAATGTATGACTCTTACAAGAAATGGATAAGGTCCTGGAGGGACCTCCCTCTGAAGATAAACCAGTGGTGCAATGTCGTGAGATGGGAGTTCAAGAATCCTGTACCGTTCATACGTTCGCGCGAGTTCTTGTGGCAGGAAGGCCATACGGCGCACAGGACAAAAGACGAGGCAGAGAAAGAGGTATTCCAGATACTTGACATCTATGAGAAGACATACAATGATCTTTATGCGATGCCGTGCATAAAAGGCTTCAAGACAGAGAAAGAGAAATTCGCAGGGGCATTATATACCACAACAATAGAGATTTTCCTGCCGAACGGAAAATCAGCCCAGGCCTGCACATCACACTGCCTGGGCCAGAACTTTGCAAAGGCATTCGACATCAGTTTCCTGGACGAAAAAGAGGAGAAGCAGCATGTATGGCAGAATTCATGGGGCTACTCGACAAGGTCAATGGGCATAATGATATGCATGCATTCAGACAACAAGGGTCTTGTGCTGCCTCCGAGAGTCGCATCGACACAGGCAGTGATCGTCCCGATCACATTCGCGGATTCAAAAGAGAAAGTCCTAAGCAAGGCCAGAGAAGTGAAAAAATGCCTGGAGTCGGAGGGCATATCGGTTGTCCTTGATGACAGGGACGAGCTTACGCCCGGCTGGAAATTCAATGAATGGGAGATGAAGGGGATACCTCTCAGGATAGAGGTAGGCCCCAAGGATGTCGAGAAAGACCAGGCAGTCATAGTCAGGAGGGACAACGGGAAGAAGGATTTCGTGAAGACGGCTGATCTCGGGAAAAAGGCAAAAGAGGCATTGGAGCAGATGCATAAGGACCTTTATGACAGGGCGTTGAGATTAAGGCAGGATAATGAGGCAGAGGCTAAGGAATTCCATGAGCTCACAAAAGCCATAAAGGACAGGAAGCTTGTGAAGGCCGCATGGTGCAGCAGCACTGAATGCGAAGAGATGATAAAAGACAAGACAGGCGGCGCAAAGATAATCTGCATACCTTTCGGCAAGGACATGGACAGGAAAGAGGCGAAAGGCAGGTGCGTCTGCTGCGGAAAGCCAGCAAAATACGAAGTCTATATCGCGAAGAGCTATTGAAAAAAAGCATTGAAAACAGGTCATGTTTATTAAAAATAATCGTCTTTTTTAAGGCAAGAATCTTCTAAAGAAGCATATTCCCAGATATTGTCATTCATTCAAACCCGCAGGTTCACATCCTCCAGATGACTTCCCCTTTCTTATGGATTGATTTTATCCTATGCAGCGGGATGAAGATCTCCTTTCCGCCCTCATGTATGAGCAGCATGCTTTTCTCGAACTGCTTTATGTCATCTGCCCTGATATTGACATCTTTCTTGTTGAGCTTGTCGTGATAGGTTATCATGTAATCCTTCTTTTCGGGATGAGACTGGATCATATGCAGCACGTCAATAACCCCCTTTTCCAGCCCGCCCAAAGGGTCGAATTCCTTGAATATCAGGCCCGAGAATGTGAGGATTGCAAGCCCAAGGAAAAAGCTCAGCTCTGGCCTGTCCAATGGAGAAGGCAGTATATCTATGCCCCCCCATATCCCTCTCCAGAAAAGTATTATCCCTATCGCACCAATTAATGACCATAAGAAATGCTTGTCAGATTCCCTTAAACCATAAACCATCTTATCATTGCCTCGTTTCCCTTAATCTAACTCATATAATCTTCAACCACTATAAATATTTTCCGTTATTTGGCATATCTCTATCTTTTCTTATTGGTATTTATCCAGAATCCATGCCCAATCCCTGTCCAGTTCACATGGGCCTATATTTTGCCTTATTCCCAAGCTCTTCCTCTATCCTGAGCAGCTGATTATATTTGGCAAGCCTCTCGCTCCTGCAAGGGGCCCCTGATTTTATCTGGCCTGCGCCAAGGCCGACTGCAAGGTCTGCGATGAAAGCATCAGAAGTCTCTCCGGACCTATGGCTCACCATGACATTCCACCCATTGTCCATCGCAAGCTTGGCAGCCTCCATCGCTTCAGTGAGCGTGCCGATCTGGTTGACTTTCAGCAGCAATGCATTGCACAATCTCCTCTGGACAGCCATCCTTATCCTTGCAGGATTCGTGACAAGCAGGTCATCGCCAACTATCTGGACTTTTTTGACAAGCCTTTCCATGAGCTCGCTGTATGGCGCGAAATCATCCTGCTCGAAAGGGTCTTCAAGGGAGATTATCGGATAATCATAAAGCAGTTCCTCATAGAATCTTATCATCTTGTGGCTCTCTATCGATCTGCCGTCGACATTATACTTGTGGTCCTTGTAGAATTCCGATGAAGCGGCATCAATCGCTATCTTGACTTCATTGCCATAGCCTAATCCGTCGATTGTCTTCACAAGAAGGTCAAGGGCTTCTCTCACGCTGCTGAGGTTAGGCGCAAAGCCCCCTTCATCACCCACATTCGTTGAATCCTTGCCGTATTTCTTTGAGATGACCTTTTTCAGCTCATGATATGTCTCAGCACCGAGCCTGAGGCTCTCAGCAAAAGTCTTCTCCATAGGAGCAATCATGAATTCCTGGAAACTCAGCTTGTTGTCAGCATGCTTGCCTCCGTTTATCACGTTCATGAAAGGGACAGGCAGGATGTTCTTCCCTCCGAGAATCTCATACAATGGTCTCTTCTGCACAAGCGCAGAGCAGCTTGCGCATGCAAGGCTCACGCCGAGGATCGCATTTGCGCCAAGCTTTGATTTGTTGTGGGTGCTGTCCAGCCTGAGCATGTACTCATCTATCTCCTGCTGCTCCCTCACATCCATGCCCCTGAGCTTTTTTCCCAGGATATCATTCACGTTTGCGACTGCCTTCCGCACGCCCATGCCATTGTATCTCTTCTCTCCGTCCCTCAACTCAACGGCTTCATGCGCTCCCGTAGAAGCTCCGCTCGGCACTTCTTCACGTGCCATGCATGTTTTTGTATAGACATCGACTTCAATAGTAGGATTTCCTCTGGAATCCAGAATCTCACGCGCTTTAATCTTGGTTATCTTGCTAGGCAAAGCCACTATCGCACCTCTTTTTTGTCTGATATGCGGAAAGGGATATTAAAAGGTTTTGTTTTTGTTGCTTTGTGTAATGAATCTTAAAAAGTCTGGCTTTATACACAAAATGAGGATTTTTTACATAGATTACATTAACTTTATATATGAAACCCCTATAAAAGCTATATATGGAAAAAGAGGGGAGGTATTTAAAGCCAGTTAGCGACCTGCTCAAAGAACTGAATACTTCTCAGGCTGGCCTTTCGGCTCAGGAAGCCAATAGAAGGCTGGCTGAAAACGGCCCCAATATAATAACTGAAGAGAAAAAGATCTCTCCGCTGGGCATATTATTGAGGCAATTGAAGGGGAATTTTGTCATCTACATACTTCTTTTTGCAGGCATCCTCTCTTATATAGTGGGTGAGAGATCAGAATTCATCGTGATACTCATACTTGTCGGAGTTATAATACTTGTGGGGTTCCTTGAGGAATACAAGGCCTCGAAAGAGATGGAAGCCCTGAAGAATCTTACCCCCCTGAAAGCCAAAGTGAAGAGGGACGGGGCGGTTGTCGATATACTCTCGAAAGACCTTGTCGTCGGTGATATCCTTCTGCTTGAGAGGGGGATGATCGTGCCAGCAGATGCAAGGATAATCTCCCACAATAATATTCATGCTGACGAATCGACCCTTACAGGGGAATCATTGCCCGTAGTGAAGAGCGATCTGCAGATAAGAGAGAAAGCGCCATTGGCAGAGCAGCGCAACATGGTTTTTGCAAGCAGCCAGGTAACGAACGGCAATGGCCTCGCAGTCGTTGTCGCGACAGGCAAAGACACAGAGATAGGGAATGTCTCGACAATGATCAAGGGCGTCGGCGAAGAGATAACTCCGCTGCAAAAAAGGCTTGACAGGCTCAGCAGGCAGATCTCTTATGGTGTGCTTGTCATCTGCTTGATACTCCTCATTGTCGGCGTTATGAGGGGTGCATCATTCACGAGCATGCTTCTTGTCGCGATAGCGGTCGCCGTCTCAGGGGTCCCGGAAGGCCTTCCCACTATCATCGCAGTGACGCTCGCATTGGGAGTCAAGAGGATGGCGAAGATGAACACCATCATCAAGAGGCTTCCTGCAGTCGAGACATTAGGCACATGCACAGTCATATGCTCTGACAAGACCGGGACATTGACCCAGAACAAGATGGTCGTGGAAAGCATATTCACTATAGGCGCAGAAGTCGATGTCACAGGAGAGGGATTCGATCCGAAGGGATTGTTCCTCATAGAGGGAAAGAACATAGATCCGACAAAGCACAAGACGATCTCAAAGATACTTGAGATAGGCGTGTTCTGCAATAATGCTGATATGAAGAAGATTGGCGAGGAGTGGGGCATCGAGGGAGAGCCGACTGAAGGGGCATTCATCGTGCTGGCAAAGAAAGCAGGCATGGAAAAGAAGGAGATGCACTCGAGGTCGCCAAGGCTTAAAGAGCATCCTTTCGATCCAGTAAGGAAATGCATGAGCACTGTGCATGTAGTGGAGAAGAAGAAGATAGTATATTCAAAGGGCGCCCCTGAAATACTGCTGAAGAAGGCCAAGTTTTATTTCCAGGACGGGAAGATAAGGCCGATGACTCCCGCAGTATATAATGCAGTCCTTAAGAGACAGGATGAATACTCATCAAAGGGCTCAAGGGTCCTGGGATTGGCTTTCAAGGAGCACAAATCAGACAGGTACGAGATCCAGCATATCGAATCAGGGCTTGTCTTTGTCGGGCTCGTGTCCATGAGGGATCCTCCTGCGCCGAACGTGAAAGAATCCGTGAAGATGTGCAAAGAGGCAGGGACAAAGGTAGTGATGATAACCGGAGACAACAGGCTGACTGCAAAGGCTATTGCAAGCGATCTCGGCATATATTCAGAAGGCGACAAGATCATCGAAGGGCCTGAACTGGACAAGATGAGCGATACTGATTTCTCGCATATAGTCAATAAGGTGACGGTATATGCAAGGATGACCCCGAGGCATAAGCTGAGGATAGTTGAAGCGCTCCAGAAGGAAGGCCACATAGTCGCGATGACAGGGGACGGAGTGAACGACGCTCCTGCATTGAAGAAAGCGGATATAGGCATCGCCATGGGGAAAAGGGGGACTGATGTCGCCAAGGAAGCAGCAGAGATGATAATCAAGGATGATAATTTCTCTACGATAGTCAATGCGATAAAGGAAGGGAGGACGATCTACCTGAACATACAGAAGTTCATATATTATTTCCTTGCCTGCAATATCTCAGAGGTCCTGCTCGTTTTCATAGCCGTGATGATAGGGATGAACCCCCCGCTGACTGCCATAATGATATTGTTCATCAATCTTGTCACAGGAGACCTTCCTGCCCTGGGCATGAGCGTTGAGAGCGCCCCTGACGAGATAATGAAAGAGAAGCCGAGAAACCCGAAAGAGAGCATACTGAGCGATTATCTCATGCTGAAGACCGCCCAGGTTGTGCCTTTGTTCGTCTTAGGCACCATACTGTTCTACATGTGGGAGATCGTCATGAGGCACGGCTCATTGCAGAAAGCCCAGACAATAGCATTCCTCACGATAATATTCTTCGAGCTGTTCCACGTCTTCAATGCGAAGAGCTGGGAAGAATCAGTGTTCTCGCTGAAAAGCCTGAAGAACATCTACATAAATGCAGGCATAATCTATTCGATACTTTTCACTATGCTTGTGGTATATTTCCCTCCGGCGCACAAGCTCTTCGAGACAGTGCCCCTGTCGCTTTCAGAGCTCGGCACGATAATCCTTGTCGCTTTCGGCATAGTGTTTTTCATGGAGATACAGAAGACAGCGATAAACTCAGAGATAAAGGAAAGGGAGAAGATGCAGATCACTGAGACATGAGATGCCTGTATTAAGGGTGGGCAGGGATAATAAGGGATAATATGTTCCGATAAAGAAATAGATTTTACGCAGTGATGGTTCATGGGCACAACGCAAAATAAACTGGGTTTGATGTCTTTCTTCGTATTTGTGATGCTCTCATCTGCAGCCTATGCCCAGACGAATCCGATCGAGAGGGCATTATTCGCAGTAGGAGGCATAGGTCCATTGTATGCAAGATATTTCTATGCCATCGACTCAGTGATGTATGCGATAATACTTATCGGAGCAGCGCAATACGCCCTGCATAAACAGTTTGAAGGAAGGGCAGGCAAGGCGATGATAATAGGCTTGGGCTCTTCTCTCGCGATTGCAGCCTCTTTTTTTGAATACAAGCAGGGCGCCAGCGGATTCAGGCTGATAGGCGGGTTTGCGCCTGTCGCTGCAATACTCACATTGGTGCTGTTCTGCATATTCTTTTATCGGCTTTTTACAGCTATAGGGGCAAAAGGAAAGATTGCAGCGAAGCTGATGTACTCGATAGGCTTCTTCTACATCAATGCGCAGTTCCCTGCCATAGGCAGATGGGCCATGAGCAAGGGAGGATGGCTCGCCTTCACATGGAGCATAATGGAGGCATTGGCAATAGTGCTTTTCATATGGGGCATGATCGAGGTGATATCATGGTTCGTAAGCAGCGGCAAAAGCGATACGACAACCCAGAGAGTGCAGCAACCTCCTCCAGCACAACCAGAACCTCCAGAACGACAACAAACTCATGCTCCTCCATTGCAGCATCAGCCTCTTGAGCCTGCCACACATACGGCCAGGCAGCAACATCCTCCAGCCCAGCCAGAACCTCCAGCAGGATCGCAACCTCCTCGTGGGCCAGCTGATACTCCTCCGCGAGCTCCGCCAAGAAGGTCTTTACGTACGCAAACACAATCAAGAACATCTCCATGGGGCCCAGCAGGACCGACAAGGCCTTCAGGCCAGCCCTTCATTCCCCCATATTCGCCTCCTCCGCCTTTTCCTCCTTCAAGCCCGAATATCCCCATCCGCAATGAGGAGCCAGCGATAATGGAGCAGTTGAGGCAAGAAGCAGAGTTAAGGGGCGAGAGTGAAAGGAGAGAAAGGGAGGATGAGGTCACTGAGATTAATCTGTCCGAATATGCAGACCCGCTTCTTCGAGGACAGACTGTCCAGATACAAGTCTTTGACGGGAGGCTCGATATAAGTTTCATCGCTGATGAAGGGTTTATTAAAATAAATTCTTTAGAAGCAGACTTGGATGTTGTGAGCGGAAATTATGCATCCAAACAACAAAGAATAATAGTGGGCCCATATGAGGACACAATCATCAAGATCGGACAGCTCAAATATAAGTTCATATTCAACTACAAAAAAATCCTTGATTTCTTAAAACAGGCCGAAAATGCGATAAAACAAAAAGAGAATCTCATAGACCATCTCAGGGAGATAAACAAGGCAAGAGCGAAAATAATCAGGGAACTCCAGAAGACGCATTTCGAGATCCTGCCTGAGGTCAGTGATAGCACAAGCTGGGTCTGGCTCCATGATGAAGAAAAGAAGAATCTGGACAGATTCGCAACATCTTTCAACAATCTACAAAATCTGGATAATGAACTGGCAAAAAAATTGAACGATAATCATGAACTGCTTGTTGCATTGTCGAAATTACACCAGCTGAACTCAAATTTATATGATAGATGGACTGGGCAATTTAAAACTTCACAAAGCACCCTAATCACGTCATCCGCAGTCATAAATGGGATAAACAATGCCCTGCCTGATGCAACAGCCAGGAAAAGGCTTGACAGCACCCGTCCAATGAAGAGTGTCAGCGGCCAATTGTTGTATCTCAGGGATCTTCTGATAAAAGATGTCGAAGGCCTTGAAGAATTCCTCGACAACGAAAAGAAGGCAGACAAGGATTATATAACTGAGCTAAAGGAAGAGCTGAAGGCAGCAGAAGAGAAATTCTCAAGGATGCAGCGCGAGAAGAGGCAGCAGGCATCATCAGCCTCAGCCCAGGAAAATGCAGTCCATGACACAGGCAGCGGTTATTCGCCGGGGCAGGGAGGGGAGAAAGAAAAGGAAGAAGAGAATCAGGCAGAAAAGAAGAAACAGGCAGAAGCTGAAGAAAAGAAAAGAAGAGAAGAAGCTGAGGAAGAGAAGAAAAGACAGGCAGAAGCTGAACAGGCAGAAAAGAATGCAGTCGAGCTTATAGTCCAGGCCTGGCGGAACTTTTGGAAATTGGACGTTTGGAAATTGGACAATAGTAACTATAGTAAATAACTTTAATTTTCGTAAGTTTTAAATATAAGTGCCACTTCTAGGATATAAAGAGGTGATATTATGTATGTTACAAAAGGAAATAGTTTTCTGTCAGGAGTTTCTTTGACACAGATTG
>Ga0210057_1001736_pt1 | contig 32458 bp, 27 predicted proteins | sample CryGeyCG2114_010_2_FD_183968 | JGI IMG/M metagenome (GOLD analysis project Ga0210057, IMG submission 183968) | Groundwater microbial communities from aquifer - Crystal Geyser CG10_big_fil_rev_8/21/14_0.10 (SPAdes) (version 2) | ecosystem: Environmental > Aquatic > Deep subsurface > Groundwater ... | reverse complement strand
TTATGAGAAGCGTTCTGTACTCAGAATTTTTGCGTTGTCTGAGTCCAAGCAAGCGTAGGACGAGTTCGCAAAAATAGCGAGGAATAAATATTAAATTTTACAATATTTTTTACCAGCTTGCGATTTTTGTCTTACTTTTTCTAAAAAAGTAAGACAAAAAACTATTATTAAATCCCCCTGTATCCCCCTTCTCCGAAGGGGAAGGAGAGAAGATCCTTTTTCAAAGGGAGAGGGTGCGGGCGATATATTCATGGGATTGCCACGCTCCCCGTACAAAGCTTAGAATGACGGAAATTTATTGAGTACGAAGCTTACAATAGCATCTCTAAGATTATTATAAAACACTTATATCATGAGGCTTAGATTCTGCCCAACCACTTGCAGTAATCTTACAAAACTTTGCATTCTGCCACATCTCCCCTACACTTAAAGCATTAGAATAACTCATTCCGCTCTTTAGACCACCAACTAATTGATTAACGATCTCTGTTACAGATCCACGATATGGTACCATAGCTTCTACACCTTCTGCAACATATTCTGGATTATCTGTATTTTTATTAGAGTCACGATTAATATTTGCACCTAAAGATGCCATGCCACGAGAAATCTTATACTTTCTACCATTTTTAGTTAGTGTAATGCCCGGTGACTCATCTGTTCCACCTAAAAGAGAACCTAACATAACAGTACTTGCCCCCGCCCCAATAGCTTTAGCAACATCTCCAGAATAAACAATACCACCATCTGCATTAATAGGTATATTATATTTACTTGCCTCTCTAGCACATTCTAATACTGCAGTAAATTGTGGTACTCCAGACCCTGCTACTAAACGAGTGATACATGTACTACCTGGTCCAACACCAACCTTAATAGCATCAGCACCTGCAGAAACTAAATCTCTAACCGCTTCTCCTGTGGCAACATTACCAGCAACAATTGGTACTCCGATATTATTGCTCTTTAATAAGTTTAAGGTTTTTAAAACCATTTCTGAGTGTCCGTGTGCAATATCTATAACTAAAGCATCTGCACCAGCATCTACCAAGGCCTTGGCACGCTCTAGTGCATCAGCTTTTGTACCAATAGCACCAGCAACACGCAAACGGCCACGCTCATCTTTTGTTGCGTCTGGATATTGCATAATTTTTATAATATCTTTGGATGTAATTAGCCCGATCAGCTTACCATCATTATTTACTAGTGGTAATTTTTCTATTCTATGACGAGATAAAATAGACCTTGCTTCAACTATATCAGTATCTTCATGAGCTACTATCAAATCTTGTTTTGGAGTCATTAACTCTTTAACCAACTTTCTTTGATCTTCTTGAAATAAAAGATCTCTACGAGTTAATATACCTTCTAAATTCCCCACCCCATCAACAATCAAAAGCCCTGAAACACCATATTTAGACATAACCTCTCTCGCCTCGCCCAAAGTTTTGTCTGGATTTATTGTATATGGAGATTCTATTTTATAGCCCTCTGCACGTTTTACACGAGCTATTTGATCAGCTTCCTGCTTTACACTCATAAATCTATGTATAACACCTATACCACCCATTCTAGCCATTGCTATAGCCATCTTATACTCAGTAACAGTATCCATATTAGCACTAACAATTGGTACTTTTAATTTAATGTTACCTGCAAAAACAGCAGATGTATCAACCAGCTGACGAGATTCTACTCTTGATCTTTGTGGCACCAACAATACATCAGAATAAGTTAAGCCTTCTTTTATTATTTTTTCATTCATATTAATAGCTCCCCCTATTAATTATCAACACCTATTTATTTTATCAGATTAAATATAAAACATCCAAATGTGATATAATTAGACTACAAACAATAGTTGTAATTATATCTTATACATAATACATGCTACTTAATACATAACACTTATCTTATGCCAAAAGAAAAAAAGTTTTATCAATACCATGAACCAGTGGACTTTCGAGATACCTGGAGAATTTTTAAAATCATGTCCGAGTTTGTAGAAGGATATCAATTTATTTCACAATTTAGACGTGAAGTAACGGTCTTTGGATCTGCTCGTACTAAATCTACAAATAAATATTATAAATTAGCAGAAGAGTCTGCATATTTATTAGGTAAGAAAAAAAATACTATTATTACAGGTGGAGGACCCGGTATTATGGAAGCTGCAAATCGTGGTGCCACTAGAGCTAATGCGGTTTCTGTTGGTTTAAATATTCAATTACCAAGAGAGCAGGTAATAAATCCTTATGTAAAAAAAGCACAAGGCTTTCATTATTTTTTTACAAGAAAGGTAATGCTTACATCTCCATCACAAGCCTTTTTATATTATCCTGGTGGTTTTGGCACTATAGATGAGTTTTTTGAAGTATTGGACACAATGGAACTTGGTAAAATGCCTGAAGTACCTATTGGACTTGTAGGAAAAGAATTTTGGTCGCCACTAGTAGATTTTTTAAAAAAATACTCAAGAGATTATATCGGCTCTATAACAGAAAAAAATTTAAAATTATTTACACAAGTTGATACAGCTGTAGAAGTTGTAAAATTAGTAGAAAAAACAAAAGAAAGGGCATTTTTTAGAGAATTATCTCCAACTAATTTATCCACAGGAGAATCCGCTAACTGGATGATTTTTAAGATTATGGCAGAGCTTGTAGAGGGTTTTGATTTTGTAAGCAATCTCCATGATAATATCACAATATTAGGAACAAGAAGCGTAAAGCCAGATAGTATTTATTATCAAGCAGCATATAACCTTGCTTATAAATTAGGTAAAAATAAATATTCTGTTATGACAGGTGGTGGCTCTGGTATTATGGAAGCTGCAAATAAAGGAGCTTATGAAGCTGGCACAAGTTCTATTGGTATTGGTATAAAAACCTTTCATAATAATAAAATGAATGATTATCTTACCAAATCTCTTAACTTTAAATTTCCTTTTACAAGAAAATTGATTATCACTGCACCGTCCTTGGGTTTTGTAGCATTTCCCGGTGGCTTTGGTACAATGCATCAAGTTTTTGAGATTTTAACCTTAATGCAAACTGGTAAAATTGGTAAAATCCCTATTATATTATTTAATACAAAATACTGGGCTCCATTAGATAAATTTATTAAAGAAATTTTAGCTAAAAAATTTAAAACTATTAATCCAGAAGATACAAAATTATATCAAATCGTTGATACCGTGGATGAAGCAATAAAAATCATTAAAAAAGCACCACGAAACCTTAAAAAATTAAAAAAATAAAATACATTGCTATATTGCTACATTGTTAAATCAAAATTATTGCGAGTCCTGATGTGTTTTTGTACGGGTATAGTAATCCCATAATTTTAACAATACAGTTAAGAAGACTTGACTAATTAGGTTTTCTGTTTTAAACTTTGATAACTATGAAAAATTTTGATTTTAAATTAATAAAAAAATCTGGAAAGGCACGTTTAGCAAAATATAGCACCCCGCATGGTGTTATTTTAACGCCAGCCTTTATTCCTGTAGCAACCAAGGCAACTGTAAAAACACTGGACTCAGATGATATAGCTAAAATTGGTTTTACAGATTTATTATCTAATACATATCATTTAATGCTTCAACCGGGAAGCAAAATTGTAAAAAAAATGGGTGGTGTACACAAGTTTATGAATTGGAATGGTCCCATGTTTACCGATAGCGGAGGTTATCAAGTTTTTAGCTTGGGTAAAGGTATCTCAGAAGGAGCATCTAAAGTTACTAAAAATAAAGAACAGGTTTCGCGTAATACAAATAAAAAGTCTTTAGTAAAAATAAGAGATTTGGGTGTAGAATTTCGTTCTCACATAGATGGACATAAGATTTTTATGCGTCCAGAAGACTCTATTCGTATTCAAGAAGAAATTGGCGCAGATATAATTTTTGTGTTGGATGAGTGCACATCTCCAACAGATAAGATAGAATATTTAGAGCGTGCATTAGACAGAACTCATGCTTGGGCAAAAAGATGTCTAATTGCTCACAAAAGAAAAGATCAAGCATTATTTGGCATAGTACAAGGTGGAGAAAATAAAAGATTACGTGAGAAGAGTGCAAAATATATTGGATCTTTAGCCTTTCATGGATTTGGTATTGGTGGATCTTTTGGAAAAGAAGAGATGCGCAAAATATTGGATTGGACGTTGCCATTACTTCCGGAATTAAAACCTCGTCATCTTTTAGGTATTGGATTAGTAGAAGATATTTTTGATGCAGTAGAACGCGGTATAGACACTTTTGATTGTGTAGAACCTACTCGTATAGCTAGGCATGGAGCATTATTAACAAAAAATGGTAGAATGCGTATCTTATCTGCAAAATTTAAAGAAGATAAAAAACCAATAGAAAAAGATTGTGACTGTAAATTATGTAAAGATTATTCACGCGCATATCTACACCATCTTTTCAAAGCTGATGAGATATTAGGAATGCGTTTAGCAACAATACATAATTTAAGATTTATGTATAAATTAATGGAAGATATACGGAAAAGCCTAAAACAAGGTAAGTTTTTACAATTTAAAAAACAGTTTCTGAAAAAATTTAATTTAAAGTAGTAGGTAGTAGAGGGAGAAAAATAATTATGGTATTATCCCCTCCTTTGGAAAAGGAGGGTTAGGGTAGATTTAATTATTATTTATTTATAATTAAATCCCTCTGTATCTCCCTTTTCCAAAGGGAGAGAAGACATGGGAAGGAAAAGGAGGGTTAGGGTGGATTTAATTATTTAATATCTTAATAATGACGATTTTTGTCTTACTTTTTCTTATTGACGACGTAAAGCGAATGAAATAAAAAAGTACTCTTTTTTATTTCTAAGCTAAGGAGTCAGGTAGAGCTAACGCTCTACTCAAAAGTAAGGAAAAAACTATAAATAAATCCCTCTGTATCTCCCAACTCCCTAAAAAAATATAAAAAACCTATTCCGAAAAAGAAAAAATATGACTTCTATTATATATTTTTATTTAAATTAAGCCAATTTATAATATTTTTTGACCAGGGGGCTTGACAAAACATTAAAAGTATGCTATACTTATTTTGAAGAAGTCAATGCATCAACCCTAACCGAAAGGAATGAAGGGATGCAAAGAGCGTCCGGTGTTCCGCCCTAACTCTAGGGTAACCACACCGCTTCGCCGATGTAGCTAACCGTGCCGGAGCCCGAGAAAGCTCGCGCATCGACACCAGGTGGAGAGTCACATCGGTGATGAAAAGGGTAGCCGAAACCCAAGACGGTTAGCAGGAACATGAGCACAGACGGTATGGTGGCCTCGAAAAGCCCACCTACCCCAACAGCTCGCCTGCGATAAGCTAGAATCCTTCAACCAGTCACAATTACTGTGACAAGGGACATGAGCTGGTCCCAACAAATCAGCAAGCATACAAGCCCTAATCGAAAACGGTACGGGCAAGTATGCGAAAATGTAGTAGTTCAACGGCTGAAGGAGCCCCGTATGCATCATTCTGGTGTTCCTCCGTAGGTACTTACAAACCCGCTGAACCCAAACCCACGGACAAACGTTGACCAAGTCTGGCCGACATGACTCCAAAAGGCGAAGAAATGTCATACACACTCTTTCACATTTGAGCGCCTTCAACCGACATGCTGATGAACAGCAGGCGCAAACACAAATGTCGAATAAGCTAATGGAGGGATGCAACAGCATGAGACGAGATTTTATCGGAGCGCCGTGTAACAACTGCCAGTTCATACAGCACGACGGCAGAGGAAAGTGGTCTTCACAACAAGAGATCACAAAAAATTCCTGGCGCTAACACAAATTTGTTACAATCGTCCAGTTCACCCCACCCGTTCTTTTTCACTCACATCAAACCCTACGGGTCCCACCAAAAAGCCTTAGACAAACCGTCTGGGGCTTCTTTTTTTATTTAAATTTTGCTGATTTTCTTATATCTTGATATTAGGGGGGTGACAAAAGTTTAAAAGTATGATATACTACTATTCATGGTAGGAGGTTGAATAAATGGATAGATTACCAGTTGTTAATACTAAAAAAGATCTCCCTTGGGAAAATCCCTATTGGAAAAATCCCACTCTGGCAAGTCCCACTCAGGCAAAGCTAAAAGAGGGTGATCGATACATAGTTGCCGAAGAAGGGTTAATATATAAATATGATCAAAAAAAATGGATAGTAGTAGAACCAGAAACACTAAATGAAAGATTACAATGCTTTGATGCAAAAAACTTTTACTACTATCCAGAAAAAGGTGGAGGGTGCTGGTCATAAAATATCCTATACCAAAAAAGCCTTAGACAAAACGTCTGGGGCTTCTTTTTTTATTTAAATTAAGCTAATTTTACCGTATTTTATATCAGGGGGTTGACAAAACATTAAAAGTGTGCTATACTATAAAAGAATTTGAAACAGTGAGTCGCGTAACCCCGAACACGAAAGGAGACACAAATGAGTCGAGCCAGTCCGAGTTCCGTTTCGAAGACTTTGCAGAAATAGCTCCGTCGCCGCGACCCACCAGCGTGACTTCACAGTCGCGCGAACGTTCATTCCATCGCTAGCTTCAGCTAGCGCACTAACAGGCCAACAGGCCAAAAAATCCTCTCCCAGAGAGGTAGGCTCATCGATTATTTCGGTGGGTCTTTTTTCTTACAAAATTACACACCATACTACATAATAATCGTCGCATAGCGACACAATATTATACATGATACTTAATACAAAATACTAAATACTAAAAAATCTGACTTCCGTCAGGTTTTTTATTTCACCTTTTGCTTCTTTATCCCCTCTTCTTTTTCTTGTTTTTTTTCTTCTACCTTAGTTAATTCACCACTTTCTATTTCTGGCAAATCCATCTTGAGCTTATCTAAATTAAATAAATACCTTCTAGCAATACTAGCTTTTTCATACTTACTAATAAAATTAATTTCACCAAGCAAATCTAACAAAAAGATAACTCCTATAACCGTTAAGCCAGAAACAAGTTTTGTTGCAAATACCTCTTCTGAACGAAGTAATAATACAGAAAAAATTAAAATTGCAGAAATTGATAATAATATAACCCAACTATAAACAGATATTGATTGACGTTTTAACTCTTGTATATTCTGTCTTAATAATGCCCACTCTCTTGTAGTTTCTAATAAGTCACGATAAAGCTCTATTTCTTTTGGAGTTTTTAAAATTTTTGGATCTATTTGATATATATGATAAGTCAGCTCTCTAAACTCTTTATTAGTATCATCATATTCACTAAGGTCGTGAACGCTAAAACTCTGCATATAAGCTAAGTCCTTTTCTCTTAATTCTTTTGCCCACAGCTCTACAGTTTTATTACCAACAAAACCTTTGCTTATATGAAAAACCCTCCTTGTTCTTGATAACTCCGCCGCTATACTATGATCAATCCCTTTAATTCTACTTAACGCATCATTTATATAAAAAGCAACAACAATTGCAAAAATAGTTGCAATAGGAAGTGGACTTAGTTGAGATATTGCACTACCCTCTGAAAAAGATGGTAAAAATGCAGTTAACAAAAAGGTGAATATAATTATTCCTAAAAATTTTAACAACTTATTAAAATTAAACGATGCAAACATAAAATATGTAATCAATTAATCAAGGAATCAAGGAATCAATGAGATTCCCGCTTCCCGCCTTCGCGGGAATGACAGAGTTGATTGGGAATGACAGAAAATATCATTAAACAAATAAATCTTGATATTTATATTATATCATATTAATTTAAATCAGGCATTTTACTTCCCGGACAATTTACGCACCAACCAGGATCATCTGGATAACTTTCATGAGGTACGCAATTTCCTGTAATACAATAATACATACTACTATACCTTGTCCAATCCTTAAATGGTGGATTACAAGTGCCAGAAATAGGGCACATTCTAAGAGTTACTTGTATAATCTCTCCATCATTCCAATTATCCCAATCATAAACACTACCATTCCAAGGACCCTCTGGCCACTGTCCAGGCGCAAGATAGCTTTCTATACCTGGGGGAATATCTCTATCAACATCTGGTGGATAATCACCATTATCACTAACATAAAGTTCTGCAGCAGTCCTAATAGCATCCAACTCTGAAATAGCCTTTGCCGCCTTACCTTTAGCACGAGCCCTGATTAAATTGCTCATACCAAAACTAGCTAATAATCCTATAATAGCTATAACAACCAATAATTCTATTATTGTAAAACCTTTTTTTCCCATTTTAAACTCTATATAAATATAAAGTAGGATATCCTTCTTTTTTATTTATTTTTTCTGGTACTAAATCTACAATAGGCCATACGTAACAAATTATTTTACTACCAGGCTTCATCTGTTCACGCAGAGTTTTTCCCATACTATTATGCACTTTTTTAGATAAAAACATATACACAATATCAGCGTCCTGATATTCTTCATAGAAAAAATTTTTAAATCTAATGTCCACTCCCCTATTAAATATTTTGCAATATAAATAATTTAGCATAGAAATTTCTAATCCTATTGCTCTTGCTCCCATTTTTTTAGCAGACATTAAAATTCTGCCATCTCCACAACCTAAATCATAAACAACATCTCCTTTTTTTATTTCTGCTATATCTAAAAAACGTGCTAAATCTTTTTTACGCATTGGTACATATGGAGCAGAAGAAAATCCAGCTAAAACGGCTGTTAATGATGCTAAACCTATAAATAAATAAATATAAATCATATAATCATTTAATCGTGAAGCGTGAAACATGAAACGTGAAACGTAGAACTTAAAACCTGAAACATGAAACGTTATAATTATCGTTCCTGCGAGATAATTATTTAATATCCTAATAATGCAAACCTGTAAAAAAATATTAGCAAAATTTAGTATTTATAAGAAGCGTTCTGTACTCAGAATTTTCGCGCTGTTTGAGTCCGAGCGAACGTAGGACGAGTTCGCGAAAATAGTGAGGAATAAATATTAAATTTTACAATATTTTTTACCAGTTTGCGATTTTACCTTACTTTTCTAAAAAGTAAGAAGAGAACAAAAGGATTGTTTTCCGAAGGAAAGAATTGTCAAATTATTCCTGAAATTCATGGGATCCCCGCCTGCGCGGGGATGACGGTGCTAAGCGCGGGGATGACGGCTTGTGTGGTGCGATGATGACAGTGCCGGTATGCAGGATGGTGGAATTCATGAGATTACCACATCACGAATATACTTCTAGCGATGACCTTTAAAGAATATGTCCTAATACCTAACCATTAACTCAAAACATAAAATATTATAGAAGCGGAAGTTGCAACATTTAATGACTCTATATCCCCTTTCATATCTATCTTTATAAAACCATCAGCTAATTTTAATAATTTAGCATCTACTCCCCTTGCCTCATTACCTAAAATAATACAAAATTGTTTTTTATTTTTTAAAGTCTCTGGATCCTTACCACCTGCTAGATTCGTAGCAAAAACCTTCATTTTCTTTTTTATCTCATTCAATACTCTATTATTCTTATCAAAGCTAAAATTTAATTTAAAAATAGCATCTTTAGAAGCATTTATTGTTTTAGGATTATATAAATCAGCACAAAACTCATCTAAAATAATATTATTAAAACCAAATGCTAAAGCACTACGTAAAATAGTACCAAGATTACCAGGATCATTAATACCATTTAAATAAACTATTCTTTCCTTAAAATCAATAAGGCTTTCATCTTTCTTGTAAATAGCACAAATTCCAGAAGGAGTGTCTAATAATGAAAAAGACTTATTTACAAGAGAAGTTATTAAAAACTTTTCTTTAGCATCTATTTTAGATAATATTTTTTTATCCACAGAAAAAACCATCTCTGGTATAACCTTGTTATCTTCTATTATTTTTAGGTTTTCAACAAAAAAAAGACCTAATTTGTCTCTAAATTTTTTTTGACCTAATTTACGCAATAATCTTATTCTTTCATTATCCTTTGATTTTATTTCTATTATTGTAGACATGATTTACCTTTTAAAATATCTAAAGCATTAGGAACAGCACCTGCTTTTATCTCATTTGCACGCTTTTCTCCCAATTTTTCTACCAAACATTCTTCTACATCCAGAGGTATTGTACTAGGTATTGCACTAACATCTATACCTAAATTCTTTAAAGCTGTTTCTTGCTGTGGCGATAATAATCCCTGAGAAGTACTTTGTGTTACGCCTCCAACCTCTACAGACTGAGAAGATGGAAAAACAAAAGCTTTGATACCAAAAGGATCTTTAAACCATATGTAACCAAATAATAATGCTACCTCTAAAACTATAGTCAGTATGATTGTAGTAATTATAATTAAAAATGTCTTCATATTATTTTTGTTTTATCCAAACTATAGCATCTTTTTCTGTATTAAAAAAATCTATCTTTTTTACCTTATCCTTATATTTATCTTTTATAATAATTTTTACCAATTCTACAATTTGTGGATTTTTTATTATAAAAGCCATTTTACCTAATTTTTTATTATTCAAAAATTTTCTATATGCTAATACAGAGCTATAATCCGCGAAAGATAGACCAAGAATAAAAATAACAACAGGCAACCTCTCTCCTTTAAAATTAGCTAATAAATTCTCTGCTTCACTAATAAATTTTTTTGTAGAGCCTAAAATACTATCACCAGAAATAACAACTCGAGCAATTTTATCTTCACCTATCTTTATATTATATTTCATATACTTATATTATATATCATAATAATCAAATCAACTAATTAAGTAAATTATTTTGCAAATTTTCTTATCTCTAAAATTACAGGTTTTTTCATTGTTTGCATTTCCATTCCAGCAGATGTACACGAATCATAAGTACAAGAATTTTTTATTTCAATTTTTGCACCATTTTCATCCATATCAAATATTCTACCTTGATAAATATTTTTAAATTCCATAATAGGTATATTAATATTTTGTGCACCAATAGAAATAGAATGGACACAGCCAATTGCTATATTAGATGTTTCTTCATAGCTACCTTTTGGATGTGGATAACCATAGCTCAAGTCAATACCAAAAGTATCATTATTTTTTAATGATTTTAAATCAAATGTCATAATTCCTACACTTCTACTTGTCCATCCAGCATCAAAACTTACTTTTTTTTCAAAACAATCCATTTGATAACCATCCCTGACCTGTTCAAATTCATTATACAAACTCCATTTTGTTAAATATGCAAATTGCTGACCAGCCTCTGCTTTCTCTACAGGCTCTCCTTCTGATATTGTTTCTATTTTAGTATTAATATCCACAATTTTACGCACATCAGCATCTGTATAAGGTATATGTAGCACTGCTTCTACATTGTCAGTTTGATCTATCTTAAAACAATTTGCTCCAGCTTCTACATTTATAAAAGATCCATTAAAATTTTTACTCTTATCAGCATTACTAAAAATTAAAATTATTTTTTCAAAATCCTCTTCTTTACTGTCTATACAAAAAGATCTTGCTTTTTTACCAGTCCAATCCTCTATTTCTGCATTCTTATTTTTATAATATATAACAGCTTTAATAGAATTATTTTTGCCTTTAGTAAAATTATCTAGATCTTTAAAAGTAAGTTTTTTAACATCTTTGCCTTTTTTGTCAATATTATTAATTACCATACTTAAATCAGCAGACAAAGGCTCTAATTTATCAATATTAATAGCTGTATTATAATCTTCCACTGTTACCTTCTCTGTTTTTTTACTATCTACAGAGCTAACTTCTGGAAAATTAAAATCATTATAAAATTTAACAGGTTTTAAATTATAATTCCAAAGAGTAAACTTAGCCCATTCTTCTTTTAATTTACCTTTTAATAATGCCTCTACGCCGTCTAAACAAGGTCCTTTTTCACACTCTAACCAAGACTGCTTAATAAAATCATCACCAAAATTTTGTGTTAAATAATATGCAAAAATATATGCACCATAATCATGAGCATCTGGATTATTACGTTCAAAAAGAGAAACTTCTGGATAATTAATAAAATCATTTAAGTAAGCAAATTCTGACCCCATACTAGGATAGATCAAATCTTCTGACCAAGTAGCGGTAGCTTCTGCCCACCACTCATTACCATTATCATTATAATCAAAAACATATTGAAAAGCATGAAAAATCTCATGAGCAGTAGTTGCTTTTACAGTACTAACATCTTTTACTGCTATAGATGAATCAATAAGTATATAGGACGGAGATGGTGTGGCATTAACCGCATAAGTTAATCCTAAATTTTTACCAATAGGTGCTACATAAATATCTAACTTATCATCACCACCAGAAGTACCATCACTTAATAATTTTTTTTCTAATAACTTTTCAAAAGTATCTATTATATAATCATTATCAAGTGCATTTTTAATATTTTCTGCTATTTTTTTTGCTGATACAGATGTAACCTTAATATTACCTGCACCAAAAACATTTCTAGAAGTAGTGTCTACATTTGGATACCAAATCTTTACCTTATTATCAGCAGAAACTACAAATTTTGTATATATATTTTCATTTGGCTTTAAAGCTTGGACAGTTGGTATAAAAATATTATTAGATGATACTTTTTCTATCTCACTACTATATTTTTGATTAAAATAGCTATTTGGATCATCTGGTCTTAAAGTAAATGGTATTAAGATGTCTTGTGTTTCTTGACTTAACTTATCAATATTATTTTTTACTAAACGCATTACTTCTGTTCCTTCAAAAAAGGGTTTCTCGCTTTTATATTCTTCTGGTAAAGCATCGTCACCATATACAGCATATACTTTATATATTAGAGACTGTTCTGGTGTTATTTTACCGCTAGATAAATCATCATCTATTAAATTTAAGCTTGTTTTACCCTTTTGATTTAATAATATTTTTAAGTTTGCAACCTCTTTTTTATCCGAATCACCTTGCATAGCCACATAAAACCAAACCCCTAGAGTGATAACTACCAGTATTAAAATTAATAAAATGATATTTTTTTTATTTTTCATATATTTTTTAATAGAATTATAAGCTTATATTACCATGCATAGGTATATATTTCCATATTCTAATAAATATCTATGTAGATTGAATAAATATATATATTATGATAAGGTAAAAATAAGAAGGAGGGGCGATGAAAAAACTATTTTTAGCTCTATCTTTGCTTCTAATCTCTATTTCTTTTACATTTACTGCTTGTGATCCGGGAATGAGTAAAATGGATATGTATTGTCTTGATCAATGTAGATTGGATGATACACTACAAGATAAAGATGTTTATGATGCTGCGTGGGATGGCAATGATCAAAATTTTAATAGAGGAGTAATAGGCTCAACGGGTGTTACTCGATGTAGATGTTATTTTGACGATGACGATTGGTATGTTATTCTCTTTGTAGACCTCAAGGATCCAAATCAATAACGATATTTTTTTCAAAACTCACATAGCCCTAGTAGCATAACGCGAACGGGCTTTTTTTTAATATACAAACTATTGGTTACCTGGTGACCAATAGTAATTTTAAGGTAGTGCGACATGGAGTAATGGGCTTTTTAAATTGACAAAAAGTATTTTTTAGTATATAAAGTATATAAACCTAGGGAGATAAAATGTTCATTAAAAATCCAGTAAATAAAATACTTCTTTTTGACCTAGATCAGGTATGTGTAGGTTTTCATATTGGCATTACAGAAAAATGGAGAGAACGCTGGCCAGATAAGGACTGGATTGATCCAAAAGATATGAAAAAAATGTATGCTTCAGAAAACTATCCACCTCATTTACAAAAAATACTAAGATCTATGATATATGAGCGTGGTTTTTTTAGAGATTTACCACCCATACCAGGTGCAATTGAAGCTATGGAATATATAGCAAGGTGCGTACCTAAAACATTTATTTGCACAAAGCCACTTGCAGGATCTAGATATTGTCTACAAGAAAAAGATGATTGGGTAAGAAAATATCTAGGTAGTTATCTTGCAAATAGAATGATAATCGCACCTGATAAAACACTTATTCATGGTACATATTTAATAGACGATATGCCTTATATTACTGGTGAATACACTCCAACATGGGAGCACCTTCTCTTTGATGCGCCATATAATAGAGATGTTACAGATAAAAAAAGGATTGATTGGTCTAATTATAGAGAATTACTAGAGATATAAAATAAATATCTTCACAATAAACAAAGCAAGGAAAATATCTTGCTTTTTTCTTTTTTTAAAATCAGTATTAATGATATAATATATAATAGTTAAAAAATAATAAATTTTTGGCTATCTAATTTTAAAATTAAAAAAATATAATTATATGAAGCTTAAGCAAATCTCTATATATGCTTTAATAGCAATTATGCTATTACTTCCCTCTTTTGCACCTATAAATGGTGCAACAGCAACAACCATGACCTTAAATAATGTTGCTAGCGATATGGTGCAAATTAATATTACCGGTACCTCTAATAGTAATATACAGTTTTCTTTTTTACCGCCAGGTGCATCAACTGTAAATAATGTTAGTTTAGGATCAACTGATGGCACTGGACACTTCTCTAGCACAATAAGTAGTGGTGGTTACTCTATACCTTCTGGATCTCCGGTATTTGCTACTATAAATGGCGTTCAGTCTACATTAATGCTTTGGCCATCTTATACAAGCTCTCTAACATTTAGTCAAAATCAGGTTAATTTAGCCATTGGACAAAGTGTTACAGTTAGCGCTTCTCATGCTCTTACCCTTGTACTTAATAGCCTACCCAGTGATATTTCTACCTCTATAAATGGGAGTCAAATTACAATATCTGGAACTAATACAGGCTCTGGAGTATTAACATTGTGTAGTGCTAATGCAGGGTGCAACACTATCACAGTAGATGTGGGCGTTCAAAGTGGAGAAACGGAACTGTCTTTAGATAAAAATGATATTACGCTTTATATTGGTAAGGCATCAAGTGCAACTATTTTTGGTAATTCTAAAAATGGCTATGTAATTAAATCAATATCAAATAATAATGCCTTACATGCAAATATTCCTGGTAAAAGTGACACTGTCTTGTTATATGGCGATGCTCAAGGTGTATCAACTATAAAAATATGTTCTGCTGACAATGATACAAATTGTATAGACTTAAAAGTAACTGTTTTAAATGAAGCAACTAACATACTATCATTCAGCGAAAATAATTTAATTTTAACAAAAGGGCTAATAAAAAATGTGACCGTGTCTGGAGGTCCAGATAATGGATATTATGTATTATCAAATTCTAACTCCAGCGTAGTGGCTGTTACAGTTTCTGGCAGTCTTATCACAGCAGTTGGAGGATCTAGCCCTGCAACTTCTGTTGTCACGATTTGTTCTACATCCGTAAATAACACATGTGGCAATCTAAATATAACCTTAACAGATACATCAGAAACAACAGATGCTACAAATATATTATCTTTTAGTAAAAATGTTGTTTCTGTAGCCAAAAAAGATACTGTAAATGTAACCATTACAGGTGGTAATAGTACAAGCTACTCGGTTTCTGCAAATTCTAACCCATCTGTAGTAACAGCTAGCATTGGAGCTAATAGCAATATTATAGAGCTATCTGGTAATACAGAAGGTTCTTCTATTATAACTATTTGCTCAGCTGGAGCTAATACAGCGTGTGCAAGTCTTTTTGTTAATGTAACAGCAGAGGTAACATCAATAGAACTTACTCAAAATAATATCTCACTTTCTACAGGTAGCGTATCTATCATACCTATAACTGGAGGTAATGCTAATAATACAATCTATTCTAATAACAACTCTCAAGCAGTATCTGCTAAACTTTCTAATAACAATAGTACTATTATTTTAAACGGAGGCGATGTGTCAGGTTCTGCTACTATTGTTATCTGTCCTAGTAGTGATTATAGTAATAAATGTGTAAATCTATATACTACTAACAAGGGATTAACAAACTCTACTACAGCTTCTAATAATACTGATAGTGGTACTTTAATCAAAGCATCTGGTCCAGCAGTATATTACCTTGCATCTAATGGTAAAAGATATGTTTTTCCTAATGAAAATACATACAAAAGCTGGTATTCAGACTTTTCATCAGTAAAAACAATTAGCGATGCAGAATTAGCAAGTTATCAAATTGGTGGTAATGTAACTTATAGACCTGGATCTAAAATGGTAAAAATTACAAGTGATCCAAAAGTATATGCAATAGATGCTTCTGGTAAATTAAGATTAATAGTAAGCGAGACCGTAGCAGTTAGCTTATACGGAGCAAATTGGGCTAAAATGGTAGAAGATATTCCAGATGCATTTTTTATTAATTACACCATTGGACAAAGCATCTACTCTTTATCAGACTTTAATCCAACAAATGCCAGAACTACTGCATCATCAATTAATTTTGATAAAGGACTTGAATCATAAAGTATATAATATCGTGAAATATAAAACTCATAACTTAAAACTTACAACTTAAAACATGGAAATAAAAAAACACCTAGTAGTCACTAAGTGTTTTTTTATTATTAAATTAAATCATCAAAGCTCTACCACCTACTTCAATAAGTAAATCTGATAAACTTTCTATATCTTTAAATTTAGATGATGGAATTATCTCTTCAATAAAAAATATAAGCCTTTCCATAGCATCAGTAAGTTTTTCTTTCCCTGCTGATGTTATCTGAACAAAACGTACCCTAGCATCATCTTCTATAGAACCGCTTTTTATTAAATGAATTTTTTCCATTGGTAAAAGAATACGAGTTACTCCAGAGGCGGTTAACCCTATCTTATTAGCTATATCTACTCTACGCATTTTTTTATCCTTAGACTTACCTAAGTAATATAAAATTAAAAATTCACTAAAACTTAAACCTCCTAAACCACGATCGAAACGAGCATTAAGAATAGCTTGTGTTTTAGCCATATTTATTAAAAATATAATACCTTTATTATTAATTTCCATAATTTTTATTAGTTAATAATTACTTGATATATCAAGTATATATCAAGTAAAATACTTTGTCAAGAAATAAAATAAATATCAAAATTTTGATTAAATAAAATTAAAAAAACTGACAAAGCGTTGTCAGCTTGATACTTACCTAAAAAATACCAAATTTTATATTAAATATAGAGTTCCGAGGCAGGGACTCGAACCCCGATTAGATGGACCAGAACCATCTGTCCTACCGTTAGACGACCTCGGAATGCTATATTCAATTATCTTTATTTATACCACCTAGCTAAATGCAAATTCTACATCAACCTCTCCAGCATCTTCTTTTATATCTATGGTCAAACTTTCATCTAACTTAGTTTCTAAAATAATGTCCTTATTATAAACAGATTTTAATACTTCTGTCAATATATGTCTATTTTTTGGATCGTCTATTTTTTCTTGGTGTAATTTAAATTTTACAGCTAAAATAATACTTTTTCCATCAAAAGACATTGGCTTTGCAGAACTTAATACAAATGGCAAAGAATGATTATATGCTTTTATTTTTTCTAAAACAGTAGCCCAACCAGAAACTATATCAGCAAGATTATCATACTTATAAGATTGTGGCATAGAGGTTTCCAAAGATGTTGATATAGGGGTGACTACAGATATAGTAGTCTTGGGCTGTGTATAAACCATTTTATTTTTTATTTCCCCTTTATTTTCTTGTATTCCTGTGTTTTTATTCTCATCTCCACAAATTTCTGCAACAGCTAATTCTAGTGGTAAGGAAGGAATATCTAAAGTATTTAAATCTGACCTTCTAGCAATAATTACATCTAATAATTTTATAATTTCTGATTGAGATATTTTTACCACCATTTCAGAAAGTATTTTATTAATATCTTGTGATAAATCACTATCACCTTCTCCAGTAACTTTTAAATATAATAATTTTCTAGAAAATTCTATAAGATTGTCTGTAAAATGTTTATAATCTATCCCATCATCTTTTATCTTATTTAAGATTAACATGGCATTATAACCAGACTTATCCACAAGCGATCTCAAAAAGTCTAAAGTTAAACTTATATTGCCTCGTGGTAAAACTAAATCAGCATCTTCTTCTTTTATTTCTTTTAATCCCAAACCCAATAATTGTCCAAAAAGACTTTCCGCATCACGCAAACAACCTTCACTTAAATAAGCTATCCTGCCTAATATCTTATTATCAATCTTAACCTTTTCTTTTTTAGCAATTCCACTCAGCCTTTCTATAACTTCATCCGCAGTAAGTTTTTTAAAATCAAACCTCTGACAACGTGATAATATGGTCGCTGGTATCTTATGAAGTTCTGTAGTGGCTAAAATAAAGACAATATGCTCTGGAGGCTCTTCCAAGGTCTTTAAAAGAGCATTAAAGGCCTGAGTAGACAACATATGTACTTCATCTATGATAAAAACCTTATACTTGCCACCGCTAATTGCAAAGCGAACATTTTCTATAATTTTATCTCTAACATTATCCACACCAGTATTACTAGCTGCATCTATCTCTATAATATTTAAAGAATTACCAAGATTAACACCTTGGCAACTAGAACAGGTATTACAAGCCTCATACTCTCTATCTTTTCTATTTTCACAATTTAGGGACTTAGCAAGTAATCTTGCGATAGAAGTTTTACCAATACCGCGAGAACCAGTAAAAATATAACTATGCACAATATGACCAGTTTTTATCTGGTTTTCTAATGTCTTCGTAACATGCCCCTGGCCTACAACATCACTAAAAGTGGATGGCCTATATTTTCTATAAATTGCTTGTGACATAATAATTCTATTTTATTTTAAAAAGAGAGTCTTGGCAACCCTCCTTAAAATTTCAAAAAATTATATTAATAAATCTACAATGATTCTTCACTTATTCCATCATTTTTAACAATATGTTCAACCGCTGCCCATTTTGATGGTCCGTCTTGTGGAACCATAAATGCTACTTTATCCCCACTATAACCTTTAAAATAAGTTACACTAGCTTTTAATATTCTCCATTTATTATTATCAACTACAACCCAATACTCATCCTTTTCTTCATCAACTGCCAACTCTCCCATTAATCTCTTACGAGGCATTGGTCCAATCTGTTTATAAACAAAATTACCATTAGAAGTTATTGTCAATTTCATTATATCCCCTTCTATTAATTTTGACTTAGAAGCATAGTTTGGTGGAATATCATACCGTTCTCCATCTGCACCTATCATACCGTCACCAGCAAAAACACCTTCTAAAACCTTAGAAGTCTTGTTATCACCAGAATGGATACTAACACCACGAGCCCTATTATCATATTCTCCCAATAAACTCATTGCAGTATCTAAATTATTTTTCATTTCCTGCAAAATATTTAATAGTATATCTTCTTTACTAGGTGCATCTTCTTCTTGTACTTGAGAAAAAGTATCACCATCATCTTCTGTGACCCCTGTATCTTCTATTTTTTCTTCTTCAATACTTTGACCATCTAAACTATTACTATTTTCATCTTCTATTAGCTCGTTACCATCTTCTAATTGTTTTAATTCTTCATCTTCCATATTTTTTATTTTTATTTTTCATCTGCCATACTGCTTGCCGTACGACTAGTCGTACGGTAGATTAATTTTATATTTTTTATTATATTATAATATTTATTATTAAATCCCTCTGTATCTCCCATATCCCTAGGGAGAGGGTGCGGAGTTACAAGTTTCAAGTTACAAGCTCTCCCTTACCCCTTACTACTTGCTGACAAACACGGGATCTCTCCACTCACTACGCTGTTGCTTCGTTCGGTCGAGATGACAGGTGTGGTTTTCCAAAGGAGGGGACAATAATTAACAACCCCACCTAACCTCCCCTTAACTAAGGGGAGGGACAATACCATAATTAAATCCACCCTAGCCCTCCTTTTCCAAAGGAGGGGACAAAACCATAATTATTCTTCTCCCCTTACTACCTACTCCTTACCCCTTACTACTTATCTTATATTTGTATTTTTGTTCTTTTTCTTATTTCTAACTCAACTAAACGCTTATCTCTACCATATTTTAATCTAGCCAATTCTTTTATCTTCTGTCCCAAGGCATTATTACCAACAGGCACTGCTAAAGTCTGTATATTAAATGGCTTAGATGTTGTATTATCTATCAATAATTTAATGTATGCATTAGAACGCTCTATATTAATCAAATCTCTTGCATTAAATACTGGAGCAAATTCTTTTTGTAAAAAATCTGCATCATCAGCACCCACTCTAAAAGAAATCATAGTTCCAGCATTACCGAACACAGCATCACGCACAGAAGTATCTCCACCTTTAGTAAGTTGAGCTATATATTGATGAGCAATAACAAGACCTAGTCCATACTTTCTAGCTTCGGATAAAATTACAGAAATACTATCTGTTGTATAATTTTGAAACTCATCAATATATAAATAGAAGGGAACCCTGTCTTTTTCTTCCATATCAGCACGAGATAAGGCTGCGGCTAAAATCTTACCAACAACTACAAGACCCAATAAATAAGAGTTCATATCACCTATCTTACCCTTAGAAAGATTAACTAAGATGATTTTTTTACTATCCATTGCTTCTCTAAAATTAAATGCACTTTTTTGCTGACCTATAATTGGTCTCATAGTATCATTAGAAATAAATTGATTTAATTTAGAAGTAATATAAGGCACCATATTAGCAAGTGCTGCTTCTCCGCCTGCTTTTTCTGCTTCTTTTGTCCAAAAATCATAAACTATCTGATCATGAGTTTTACTTAACTTATGTTTTCTAAATTCTGCATCAGCCAATACTTTTGATATTTCCATAATAGTAGACCCTGATTCTGGATCATCCATATTTAAAAGCATTGCATTTCTAATATATTGTTCAAACATTGGACCGCCTGTTGATTTTAAATCATATAACTTGTCTAAAATATTTATCATTTCATTGATAACAAATGTTTTTTGTTCTGGATATTTTGGATCGTACTCTAATAAATTAAAACCAATAGGACGGCCAAGATCAGCAGGATTAAAATAAATAAGATCTTCTGCTCTTTCTTTTGGAATATGTGCCAAAACATCCTCAACAAGATCTCCATGAGGATCTATAATACAAAAACCATCACCTTTTTTAATATCTTGAATAGCCATCGCCTTCATAAGCCAGGACTTACCTGTACCAGACTTACCAATGATGTAAGTGTGCCTTAAACGATCGCCAGCCTTCATCTTTACAGGCTTTTCTTCTCCTCTATATATAGATTTACCAACTACAACACCATCTGCTGGTAAATTAGTTGGTGGAGGTGCCTGACGACTTAAAAGCCATGCTATATTAGGTGTTTCTGTTTGTGGTAATGGAAAATGATATAAACTTGCCATCTCTTCTGCATTTAAAATAAGAGATTTTTTATTATTAAAACCTCTAAAAATAAAATCTCTTATAGTATTTTTTTGATCAGAAATATTTTTTAATAGAGCATTGCCATACTGATAAGATGCGTATTGAGAAAAAACATTAAAAATATTTGTAGCATATGTCCTAGCATTAGTCTCACTATTTGCAGACACAACTATTCTGATATTGGTTTCTATACCAGCCTTGCTAACTTTTTCTTCTAAACCTCTTATCATATCTTCTTCTAAAGGCGACAATCTATAATTAATGTTTTCTTCTTTATTTTTTACACCAGCTCCAACACTCCAAAAAGACTTTAACTGTCCAAAAAAAGATAGCTCGCCTAAAACAGTGCTAACCTTTTTACCCTGTTGTATCTCCGATGCTATTTTAGACCCTTTTTTTCTCCATCCATCATTAACAGGTCTCATAACAAATTGGATAGCTACACCATCCTCTTTATGTATATTTGACAATACGTTAGTTAAGGCATTTAATGGATCTGCTTCTAGTTTTTTGTATGTTTTAATAGGAAAAAAGCTCGGTCTCTGAAACTTTAAATAACCTGCCTTAATCACTCCACGAGGAGAAAATATATTATAATCAGAAGCTTCTTTTACTTGAGCTAATGGATATTGTGCATAAATCTGTCCCACTAAATATTCTGCATATTTTTTTGGAGTTGCTACATAGAAATAGATAAGGCCATCTTTAACAACTATTTCAAAAGAAAAAATATCATGTCTACCTCGTAAAATAGTATGCAAACTCATCTCTGGCTTTAAGCCACCTATAGCAGAATATAGAGCTTCCATAACCCCAATATCTTCCTGAATTTCTGATAAGCTCTTCTCTCTATTCATATCCCCTTCTTTTTCTGCAGATTCCTTAGGTAAAAGAACTTGAAATATTTTTAATCTTGATGCTATTTCTGCCTTATGCTTTTTTCTTAAATGAGATATGACACCACCAACAATGCCACTTAAAATTAATAGAATAAATAACCAAAATAAGAGCACTAACCCAACAGAACTACTTAAAAATTCTAAAATATTTGTTATTAAAACTGAGAAAAAGTCACCCATATTATTTTTCTATAATTTGGCCTTCACGGCGCATATTTAATATTTTATCTGTTTTAATCTTGGCTTCTTGCTCTAAAAAATAATGATTTATATTTGGCAACATCTTTAACCAATTTTTTATTAAATTAAAAATTTCTTCAGCTCTAACCTTAGTTTGCCTTAACATTGTTTTTATTTTTACAGCTATAAACTCTCCTCTTTTTTTAAATTCTCGCTTTTTCATTTCTGAAAGCTTGTTATATACCTCTAATATATCCTCTGAAAGAACATTTTCTATAACTATCAGATCTTCATCACGATAACTACTTTGAGTCGACTGATTTGCGGGTGTTGATAAAGAAATATCTAAATTATTATTTTTATCAGAAATAACAACCTTTTCTTGAGATGTATTTTTATCCACAGATGGCAAAGCTTCTTTTTCCACATTAGTCTCTTTAGCATGCTCTCTAGATATATTTTTTTCTATGATATCTACCATATACATTATATTATAGTATATTATGTTATGTTTACATATTAATATTATACCTTATTTATGATATAATATAAATATGAATCATATTAACAAGATAAAAACAAAAAAAATAGAGTGGATAAACATCACTAAAGCTGAAGAAAAAAAGTTAAAAAAAATAAGCAAAGAATATAATATATTTAAGGATGATATTGAGGATGTTCTTCCGCCAATACAAAGAGCTAAGTTAGTCACAAGACCTAATTATCTTTTTATGATACTTCTTTTTCCTGTATATAATAAAGAGACAGAAGATATTTATGTAGAAGAAGTGGATTTTTTTATATCAAAAAATAAATTAATCACTATACATAACAACAATATACCTGTTATCAACGAGATATTTAAGGCTTGTGGAGAAAAAAATAAAGGAGCCTGTTATAATGATATGTCTACATTATTATATACAATAATGGAAGATCTGTATAAATACTGCTTCCCAATGTTACGCCACCTTAATTTAGATATAGAAGATATAGAAAAAGACCTATTTAAAAAATTTGAAAAAAGAAAAACTGTGGAAAAGATTTTACTTATCAAAACTAATCTTTTTGATTTTCAGCGCGCAATTCAGAGCCATGAATACATTATTAACAAACTTTCTAAACATGCATCTACTTTTTTTCCCACAAAAATGCTAGAAACTTATTATAAAAATCTTACAGAGCATATCCGTGAAATACAGCTATCTCTAGAAAGTTATAAAGATACAATCAATGCCTTACATGAAGCCAACTCTACTCTTGTAGATTACAACGTAAATCAAGTAATGAAAGTATTGACCATTATCGCCGTTATCACATTCCCACTCTCTCTTATTGCGGCAATTTTTGGTATTGGTGCCAGTGGAACACCAATTATTCATGACGCCTTAGGCTTTTGGAAGATATTAGGATTATTATTATCTGGTGGTTTTGTTATGTTGGCAATATTTAAAACTAGAAGGTGGATGTAATAGGTTATTCAAGCTATTAAATTACTTAAAGGAGTGATATCCAGAGGATTTACTTCATATAACCATTGCTCAAAATAGTGTTAATTAGGAATATTAGTTTAAACCTGTCATTGTGAACCCTGTACTCAGGGTGTAGCAATCCTATATCGATCTCTTCGTCATCCCCATCACCCCCTCCCGCTTGCACCACTATAGCAATCTATGGGCGGGGTCATCCCCATCACCCTCTCCATCATCCCCATCACCCTCTCCGTCATCCCCACCACCCTCTCCGTCATCCCCATCACCCTCTCCGTCATCCCCATCACCCTCTCCGTCATCCCCATCACCCTCTCCGTCATCCCCGTGCAGACGGGGATCTCATCATTAATCTTATAAAAAATAAGTGTGAAGCACTTATTTTTATTTTTTTATAATTTTTTGTCCTTTTGGAGTATCCTCTACTTCATATCCAGCACTTTCTATTTCATCTCTTAATCTATCGGATTCTTTATAATTTTTATTTTTTCTAGCTTCTTCTCTTTTTTTAGATAATTCTAAAATATTTTTATCAAAACTAGCTGGCTTACCTAAATATTTTTTAATATCTAAACCTAAAACTTTATCAAATTTTAATAAGGTTGTAGCTTTTGCAGATTCTGAATTGTTAGATTTTAAAAGCTCCCAAACTATAGCCAAGGCTTTAGCTGTATTTAAATCATCATTAATTGCTTCTAAAAATTGTTTTTCTAACTCAAAACACTGTCCTTTAGGTTTAGATAATAACATCCTTGCTTCACCATTAAGTTTATTTAATGCTATTTGTGCCCCATCAAGTGCATCTTCAGAAAAATTTAATTGCTTATTATAATGGGTTTGTAAGCATAAATATCTATATGCAAGCGGATTATATCCATTTTTTTTAAGCTGTTCTAGGGTAATAAAATTACCTTTTGATTTAGAAAACTTTGATTTTCCAGAAACAACAAATTCATTATGCATCCAATAATTTGCTAAAGGCTTATCATTAGCAGACTCACTTTGTGCTATCTCATTACTATGATGAACGGCTATATGATCTATGCCACCTGTATGAATATCAAATGGTTGCCCTAGATATTTTACAGACATAGCAGAGCACTCTATATGCCAACCAGGAAAACCAACACCCCAAGGAGAAGGCCACTCCATCTGACGCTTTGTATTTTTTGGAGCAAGCTTCCACAGGGCAAAGTCTGTTGGATTCTTTTTTTCACTTGATAATTTAACACGAGATCCAGCTTTTTTATCTGTCAATTTTTGTCCACCAAGCTTTCCATAATCCTTATCTTTAGAAGTATTAAAATAAATTCCATCACTTGTTTTATATGTAAAACCTTTTTTTTCTAATTTTTTAATTAATGTAATCTGTTCTTTTATATGTTCGGTGGCACGTGGCATTTTAAGAGGTTCTTTAATATTTAGCTCTTTTAAATCTTTTAGAAAAGCTTTCTCATAAAACTTGGCGATGTCTTTTGCTGATTTTTTTTGTAATTGTGCTTGCTTTTCTAACTTATCTTCTCCTTGATCTGCGTCATCAGTTAAATGACCTACATCTGTAATATTTATAATTTGTCTAACTTTAAAACCATTATACTCCAAAGTACGACGAAGAATATCAGAAAAAATATAAGATCTTAAATTGCCAATATGTGCATAATTATAAACAGTGGGACCACAAGAATATAGACCAACTTTTTTTGGTTTAATAGATTTAAATTCTTCTTTTTTTCGTTTTAAAGTATTATATACTTTCATAAAATTATTTAATCATGAAATGTGAAAAATAAAATATGAAGCTTGAAACATTACTATTAATTTTTTTTATGCTTTTTTTAAGCGGGAGGAGAATAATTATAGTATTGTCCCTCCCCTTAGTTAAGGGGAGGGTGGGGCTATCCCATAACACGCTTTCGTAACGAAATTTTATAATTTTGAGATAAAATTGCTGAATAAGTTTTGCGGTTTATCTGGAAGTTAAGCCAAAAAACTTTGAAGCGATTTTAGCCAAAATTATAAAATTGCAGTAGAAATGGTGTTATGGGATAGCCCCAATAGGTGGGGTTGTTAATTATCGTATTATTCCCTCCTTTGGAAAAGGAGGGCTAGGGTGGATTTAATTATAAAGTTACGAGTTACAAGTTTCAAGCTACAAACTCTCCCTTACCCCCCTTACTACATACTGCCCTACCTACCCCTTACTACATACTACCGACTGCTAATTATCACTACATACTCGCCTTTTGGAGTTTCTTTTTCTATATCTTCTATTATATCATCTAATCTACCCCTATAAAGGGTCTCAAACATTTTAGTCAATTCTCTAGCCACTAACACATTGGGGTTTTTTACTTCTATCTGTAATTCTTTTAAAGATTTTATAATTCTATGTTTTGATTCATAAAAAGCTACCGTATGATTACTTTCTGACACCTCTCTCCAAAACTTAGCTCTACCTTTTTTATGTGGAGGGAAGCCTAAAAATAAAAATTTATCAGTAGGAAACCCGCTTACCGAAAGTGCGCTAATAACTGCTGATGCTCCAGGTATAGGTTCTATTTTTATATCTTTAAGCTCATCACTAATAAACTTAACCAACTGTCCACCCGGATCAGAAATTCCAGGAGTTCCAGCATCGGATACTAGGGCAACTTTTTTTCCAGACTGTAAAATCTCTTTTATCTTTTCCATTTTTTGCAATTTGCTGTGTTGATGATAGCTCATGGTTCTAGTTCCTATTTTAAAATATGATAATAATTTTGCTGTGACTCTCGTATCTTCGCACAAAATAAGATCGACACTTTTTAAAATATCAATCGCACGAAAGCTGATATCAGCCAAATTACCTATTGGTGTCGCCACTATATATAACATATAATTAACTATTGGTTACCTGGTAACCAATAATATTATTTAATCAAAATAGACTCTATTTTTTCTAAATCACTTATTTTCCAACCCATCATAAACTTTTCATAATCTAGTATATCATTAAAGTAGGAGCGTACAAAGCCCCTATTAGTTAGGGATGGATAATTTTTTATACCTAAATAATCTAGATGTGAAGACCATTTGTAATTTTTCAAAAAATCTTTCAGCTTAGATGGATTTTTAATTATTCCCTCTCTAATATTAGGTTCTATAATTTCACCAGGATTTAATATATGAATATAGCGAACTAAATGCATCATTTGAGCATCTGAATTTATTAATTTTGCTTTAAATGGTCCCTGAAATAATGTGCCAGAGCGTTCATGCTCTAAATTAAAATAATAAGAATACCCTCCACAAATCTTCTTCATAAATAAAGAAACTCCACCCTCAACCAATGGCTTTAATACAAAATGAAAATGATTTGGCATTAAACAAAAAGATACTATCTCAACAAGCCTATTTTTTTTTGCTTTATTATTGGTTACCTGGTGACCAATAGTAGAATCTTTTAATCTCGCCATATAAGGAATTGTATTTTCTATATCATTTAACTCATACATATTATGCAAAAAACGTTGATAATCTACATCATTCATAAATATCTGCCTTTTATCGACTCCTCTATTTAAAATATGAAAATAATTTTCAGTTGAAAAATTTATATATCGCATATAAATACATTATACACCAATTTTAAACTATTGGTTACCAGGTAACCAATAGTTTAAAATGATTATATTATAATTTTTATTTCATAATTTTTCATCACCTGAGGTACCCAGTTATTCATTTCTACATTTTCTTCTTGCATCAATACATGCTCAATCCTAGATTTTGTAATAGGACTTTTAGGTAAAAATATACTGCAACAATCCTTGTGAGGCTCTATGGATAAATCTATAGTTCCTATATTTTTAGCTATATCCATAATTTCACTCTTGTCATAAGTTAAAAGTGGCCTTAATATTGGCAAATCCAAACCATTGCCTATCACACCCATATTTTCTATAGTTTGGGATGCAACTTGCCCCAAGTTATCGCCAGAAACCAATGCTTTAATATTATTTTGTTTTGCTATCTCTTCTGCAACCTTATACATCAACCTTCTGTATAAAACTATTCTATACTTATCCTCTACTTTTTTTACAACTTCTTTTTGAAAATCTATTATAGGAACTAAATATAATTTAAATTGTTTTTGATATTTACTTAAAATCTTTAATAGTTCGGTTACTTTTTCTATTGAAGCCTTATTCGTATAAGGATAACTATGAAAATGCACAAACTCCAACTCACAACCCCTCTTCATCATCAAGTATGAAGCCACAGGAGAGTCTATGCCACCAGAAATAAGAACTAACGACTTTCCACTAACGCCAACAGGTAAACCACCTAGACCCTTTATTTTTTCCCTATAAACGTATGCTGTATCTTTTAAAACTTCTACAAATACTGTTGTGTCTGGATTATTAACATCAACTGGAACTTTTGTAGCAAGAAATATAGCGGAGCCAACTTTTGAAGATATTTCTAATGAGTTTAATGGAAAATTTTTATATGATCTTTTAGTCTCAACTTTAAAAGTTCCAGACTCTACCCCCTTCATAGATTCCACTCCAGCTTTTTCTATTTCTTTAATATCGCTATCTGTCTCTATAGCTGGGGAATAATGACTGATACCAAAAATATTGCTAAGTAATTTTACTGTTTTATTTAATTCTCTTTCGTCAATTTTTTCATTTAATTGAAGTAATACCCTACCAGATAAGCGTTTTATATCTTTAATATGCTCTTGAGGTAAAAGTTTTTTGATATTATTAACTAGACAATTTTCGAAAATTGGTCTATTTTTACCCTTTAGAGCTATTTCACTGTAATGTATTATAATATTTTTCATAATATTTTAGATTATACAATAATTAGCAGAAAAAGCAATATAAGATGCCGTACGGATTGCCGTACTGCATAGTAGGTAGTAAGGGGAGGATGGGGCTATCCCATAACACGCTTTCGTAATGAAATTTTATAATTTTGAGATAAAATTGCTGAATAAGTTTTGCGGTTTATCTGGAAGTTAAGCCAAAAAACTTTGAAGCAATTTTAGCCAAAATTATAAAATTGCAGTAGAAATGGTGTTATGGGATAGCCCCAATATTGTATTATCAACCTCCCCTAGCCCCTCCTTATCTAAGGAGCGGAAGGAGAATAATTATGGTATTGTCCCCTCCTTTGGAAAAGGAGGGTTAGGGTGGATTTAATTATTATTTATTTTATTATTTATAAATAAATCCCTCTGTATCTCCCTTTTCCAAAGGGAGAGAAGACGGGGGAAGGAGGGAGAGGGTGCGGTGCTGGTCACTTTATCTGAGGGAGGAGAATAATTATGGTATTGTCCCCTCCTTTGGAAAAGGAGGGTTAGGGTGGATTTAATTATTATTTATTTATAATTAAATCCCTCTGTCTCTCCCTTTTCCAAAGGGAGAGAAGACGGGGAAAGGAGGGGGAGGGAGAGGAGAGCCTTTATTCATATCAAAAAAGTAGACACTTTCGTGTCTACTTTACGGGGTATAATCCATTACAATCTGCTTTTATTTTGTTCATCCTATAAACTTCATTCATCCTATAAACTTCGTTCATCCTGTAAACCAAGCAGTCTATAAACTTCGTTCATCCTATAAACCAAACAATCTATAAACTTCGTTCATCCTGTAAACCAAACAGTCTATAAACCAAGTAATCTATTTATCTTATCTTTAACACCTTGATTATTTGGATTTAATTGTTCTACCATCTTATACAACTGCAAAGCATCATTTAGCTTACCCTGTCTCTCATATAAAACAGCTAATGACCATAACGCATCTGCATAATTTGGATTTAATCTAATAGCTTCTACAAATAACTGTTCTGCACGAGCTAAGTCATCGGTTTGAGCTCTATTATAGTACAATCTTCCTAAATTAAATAATAATGATGGATCTGTCTGTGATAATGCAGCGGCAACACTGGCGTGCTCTATTGCTTCATTAATCTTATTTTCAGCTTCATCTAACTGCGTAAGAGAAGTGTAAGCTAAAATATAATTTGGTTTTAATTTAATAGACAATTCTAGAGCTTCTCTTGCTCCCTGCAAATCATTATTAGCACTTCTTGCTCTTGCTAAATCAAGATATAATCTTGGATTTGTTTTTTCTAACTCTATTGCTTTTTCTAATGAAGAAATAATAAACGTATTTGCATTACTTGTTAGTGGTCTAGCAGTAACATACATAGATGCTAAAAAGTCCCAAGCAGATGCATCATTTGGAGCTAACCTTGTTGCCTCTCTAGCCTGATTAACAGCTGATGCTACAAGATTTGCAACTCTTTGTCCGTCTGGAGCTTCTTTTTGAGATTCTACAGTTGCCATGCCAATATATGCTGATGATAATTCTAGATAATATTTTGCATAATTTGGATTTAAAGATATTGCTTTAAACATAGCACTCGCTGCTTTTGTATGATTACCAACTGCAGTATATTTTGTAGAATTTGCCCTATAAACTTCTGCACCATAAAATCTTCCTAAAAATACTGCTAAAACAAGTATTACAGCAAAAACTAATATATTAATAAATGAAGATATTAGAGTATACTGTGGCATTGTCTTTAATGATAGTGTGAAAGTCTTAATTTCTTTATTAGAAAATCCTGTTCCAACTAAGAAAGTTAATGCAAGTAAACTAAAGAATAGCAACCAATGCACAGTTGTAAATGTTATAAAGAACATGGAAACAAACAATACTAGCCAAGCACTGATAAGTCCTGCAAAAAGACTATGTGGATAATCTCCATCAAACTCACCTGATATCTGCATCATGTCAGACATCTTAGAGATAACCTTTTTCTTTAATTTTACACTCTTGGTAAACCACATTACAAAAAATGTACCGATAACAACCAAAAATAATCCTATCCAAGACAATGCACCTAAAACACCATTAGCAACCAAAATATTTAAAACAGTATCATGTGGTCTATTAAAGCGTAATGACCATGCAAAATTACTGTTAAATGCCTCTGGTCTAAACGCAGAAAAATCATAAACAAATGTTGATGGACCAGATCCTAATAAAAAGCTTTTTAAATTCTCGCTGAGAGATGCTGTAGTAATTGTCCAAGAAACACCAGGAGATAGGGCAACTTCTGTTGGTAAAGATGCAACTAAAAAGCTAGGGGTTCCTAAAAGTATAAATAAAATAGAAAGTATCATAATACCAAATGCTATCGATATCCAAGGAATGGCAATTTCTTCTATTTTAGATAATGTAAATACTAATAATAAAAATATAGCTATCGCTGTAATTATCCAAACACTCTTAAATCCCAACATTAATAAAGCTGTAAATATAACCAGTCCACCTAAAATACCTAAAATATTACCAACACTCCAAAAACTCTTTTTCTTTGTCATTACAATAGCAAATAATATCATTAAAACAATAACTAAAAAGTATCCGTAGTGAGTAGGAAGGTCTGACGCTATTACCCATCGTGGCACTGGTAAGTTAGACAAACTAACTAATGATAAACTCTGATTAATAAAGTATAGTGCGCTAATAACACCAGAACCGACAAAAAATGATAATACTTTAATAACTTGTTTTAGAGAATGAACATTGTTTAAAATTAAAAAATAAAATAAGAAGTAAAACACCATTGGCACAAATGCATTACTCAAAGAATTTACATCACCCCAAAAACTTAAAATTCTATTTTTTGATAACAATGTACTAATTAATAAAAATACAAATACAAATAAAAATGGAAGATCAAAAGGGGTTCTTCTGATAGTCAATTTTTTATCAATCAACCCTTTAACTATCCATAAAAATATACCTACTATAGTAAAAAAGTATAATAAATATTGTTTATTAAACTCTACTATATCTGTTGTGATTGGTAAAAAGAATATGGGGATTAAAAATGCCCCTGCACATATAATAAGAGATATAATTCTATCTAAAACTTTTGATGCTTTTGTCATAATTATTTAGCTAATTTTAATTTTTTAATTTGATTTTCTATATTTTTTATTCTTTTTTTTACAGAGTCTAAATCAGAAGCTACAGCACCAATATCTTCATTTTCTGTTTTAGCAAGGCGATCTATTTTTGCATTAAGTAAAGAAACTTCTTTTTCAAGTGATGCTATTCTATCATCTAGATGACTGATATCGGACTTTATATCTGCAATATCAGATTTCATATCTGCAATATCTCGTTCAATCTTATCTAGTCTGGTTTCAATCTTATCTAGTCTAATTTCAATTTTATCTAATCTATATTCAATTTTATCTAGTCTGGTTTCTATACTTTCAAAATTTTTATTAATCAAAATAGCAAAATCGTCAAATTTGTTATCCATTAAATCACCAATTTGTTGTATATCGTTTTTATCTAACATCTTTTTATTATACTATTTATAATTTATATGGTCAAAAATATAACAAAATAATAATTAAATTACTCTTGGTATTGTCCCCTCCTTTGGAAAAGGAGGGCTAGGGTGGATTTAATTAT
>Ga0210057_1001734_pt1 | contig 32481 bp, 34 predicted proteins | sample CryGeyCG2114_010_2_FD_183968 | JGI IMG/M metagenome (GOLD analysis project Ga0210057, IMG submission 183968) | Groundwater microbial communities from aquifer - Crystal Geyser CG10_big_fil_rev_8/21/14_0.10 (SPAdes) (version 2) | ecosystem: Environmental > Aquatic > Deep subsurface > Groundwater ... | reverse complement strand
GCTCTATATCCTTCGCAAGTTCTCCCATTCAAAGCCATTCGCGAGAAATATCCGAACGCCCAGATATTGAGCGTTGAGACTGGATATCGTCGCAGCTATTCCGTGTATCCGTACGGAAACTATGACAGTACGGACGATATCCTTTTCCCCGTATCGGTGACGGATACGCGCCTTCCTGCCAAGGAAATCATGTATGTCGTCAATTACAACGAACACTCTATAGCATTCAAGGTGAAAGATTTGAAGCCGGGCGTTGTCGCAGTCGTCGACGTCCTCGGCAAAACAGTCAGCGCACGTCTTCTAGATGGTGAGATTCGAGTTACTACGCAGGAAGGAAAAGAACTGCCGAGCTACACCAGCATGTGGTTTGCGTGGGCAGTGCATCACCAAAAGGACGGCATTGTTTGGACGGGAGAGAAACAACTATGAACACAAAAGACATTCAAAAGAATAATCCGTGGCAACGTGCACTTCGACAGCTTCGTGCTGCAGTCAAGCGCACGAATATTGATCCACTGCTTGCGCTGCAACTAGAGAATCCCGATCACGTGATGGAGGTATCTGTGCCGCTTCGGATGGACGACGGAAGCGCGCGTGTCTTCCAAGGATTTCGCGTCCAGCACAACAACATTCGCGGGCCCTACAAAGGAGGGCTCCGCTACCATCCACAGGTTGATATGGACGAAGCAAAGGCACTTGCGTTTTGGATGACGATAAAGAATGCGGTCGTTGGTGTCCCGTTCGGCGGAGGTAAGGGCGGTATTGCCGTTAATCCGAAGGAACTTTCAGAGGGTGAACTCGAGCGACTGACGCGTGAGTTCGCGCGTAAGCTTGTACCCATCATCGGACCTGCAATAGATGTGCCCGCGCCCGACGTGAACACGAACGGAAAAATCATGACGTGGATTGCGGATGAGTACGCGCGAGTGACTGGTGCTGCTGCGACAGCAGTTGTCACAGGTAAACCAATTGGCCAGAGTGGCTCTGAAGGACGTACCGAAGCGACGGGACTCGGCGGCAGCTATGTTCTGCAGCATCTTTTGAAAAAGAGGAAGCTTGATCCAAAAAACATGACAGTGGCTATACAGGGCTTTGGAAATGTCGGCTTGTATCTCGCGAGATATTTACATGAGGCTGGATTCAAGATCGTTGCACTCTCTGATTCAAGGGGCGGCATTTACGTACCCAAAGGAATCGAAAGTATTGAGGCGGTGGAGAAGTGCAAAGAGAAGAAAGGGATGCTCGCGGGATGCTACTGCGTTGGTTCAGTATGCGATGTCAGTAATAAAGATGTCGTAGGTGCTCGCGAAATCTCCTCAGACGAAATCCTCACTCTGTCGGTTGATATCGTCGTGCCCGCCGCGCTCGAAAACTCGATCACCGAGAAGAATGCGAAGAAAATCAAGGCGAATATAGTTCTCGAAATGGCCAATGGCCCTACGACACTTGAGGCGGATGCCATTCTTGAAAAGAAAGGGATCACGGTCATACCCGACGTCTTGGCGAATGCCGGTGGAGTCGCGGTCTCCTATTTTGAATGGGAGCAAAACAGAAAGAACGAGCACTGGAAAAAGAATGATGTATTTGCTCGACTTCAAAAACTTATGGACGATGCGACCAGTACCGTCATCAGTGTCTCAAAAAAGCGCAAAGTCACGCTTCGTGAGGCTACCTATATCACGGCGGTTGAACGCATTGCTTCGGAACATTCAAAACTATGAAAGAGAGCGCGAGTTACGACTGTCTTATTGTCGGCGGCGGGGCGTCTGGGACGGCGCTTTTGTATACGCTTGCCCGCTATACTTCAATCGCACGAATTGCGCTCGTCGAAAAGCATGCGGAAATAGGTTCGGTCAACTCTCGCGCAAATAACAACAGTCAGACGCTTCATGTCGGGGATATTGAGACAAATTACTCGGTCGAAAAAGTAAAGGAGGTGGCACCTGCCGCCTCAATGGTTGCTCACTATGCAGAGGCACTCCCTGGTGATGTTCGTTCAAAGGTCTTGTTTCCTAACCATAAGATGGTGCTTGGAGTCGGTACGAAGGAAGTCGCCAAACTTGAAGAGCGATTCGAGAAGATTCGGAAGATTTTTCCGAACCTGCGAAAGTTGAACCGCGCCGATATAGAAGAAGTGGAGCCGATGGTGATACAGGGACGTCCCGCGTACGAACCTGTTGCGGCATTAGCCCAAATTGGATTCGCAGTCGACTACCAAAGTCTCGCACAATCATTTATCGATCAAACGCTCGCGCGTACCGATGCACAATCGCGCGTACAGATATTCTTAGGCTCGCGGGTAACCGATGTGGCGCGGGAGGAGAGTGGTCTGTGGAGAGTCTCGCGCGGGAAGAGAGAGACGCTTCATGCGCGCGTCGTAATCTTTGATGCGGATGCGTACTCGCTCTTGTTTGCTAAGCGTCTTGGGCTCGGTAAGGAATTTTCGCTAATTCCGGTTGCCGGTACTTTCTTCTTCACGAAGCAAGTGCTGAAAGGCAAGGTCTACACTGTGCAAGAACCACGACTTCCTTTTTCAGCCATACACGGCGATCCGGATGTACGCGTCCCCGGGAAAACTCGATGGGGTCCGACTGCCCGATTCTTCCCCGTCCTTGAAGCGCGAAATTGGAAGACTTCGCTCGATTATTTTGCGGTCTCTGGCCTCCACCGTTTCGCCACGTGGAAAAGCTTTGCAGTCATATTGCTCGATCCATTGCGCTTTTGGTATCTCGTGAGGAACGTGCTGTATGAAATCCCGTTTGTTGCGCCATACTTTTTTGCGCAGCAAGCGCGTAAAATCGTGCCGACGTTAACCGGAACGGACTTTGTTCGCGCACGCGGCTTCGGCGGCATGCGGTTGCAGCGCGTGAATACCAATACGCATGAATTGCTTCTCGGCGAAGGAAAAATCATCGGCGACAACATTATTTTTAATATGACACCTTCGCCGGGAGCATCAGTATGTCTCTACAACGCTGTGCGCGATATGGAGCATATTGTGCGCTTTTTGGGAATGCCAGACGGATACGATAAAGCGCGACTTCAAAAAGAACTGTGTGGTCCGCATGATTCGCTCACTCTGCACGACCCTTCGCTCGAAACATCATACGCCTCGTAAAATCATATGAACACAAAAGAAATTTTCAAACTCACCTGGCCCCCTGTTCTCGTCGCGTCTCTATGCTGCCTAAGCCCGCTCATATTAGTTTTGGTCGGGCTCAGCACCGTAAGCTTCGCGGCGTCGCTTGCTGACACATTTTACGGCACTTATAAATGGGTTTTCAGAATTGTGGGGCTGATTCTTTTAGGAATTAGCTTGTGGATGTACTTCCGGCGCAAAGGAATTTGTACGATCGACGAGGCAAGGAAACGCCGTACTGAAATTATTAACATCGTGTCCCTCGTACTCATAGCGTCGGTCATTGGGTATGTCGTCTTTTTGTACGGCGTCGTCGAATACGCCGGTTACGTCATGGGAATATGGGGCTCATCCCCGTAAACGAGTCCTGAGCGCGGTACAATTATCAAGTAATTATTATTGAAACAAGTATATGAATAAAAAAGTACTCATTGCAGGTTTGGTCGCAAGCGTCGTCATGGCAATGATCGAGATGGTATACGAAGGGCTGTTTGGCGCGGGTTTTTGGTCTGCGCCTATTTTCATCGCGGCAACGGTTCTCCGCGATCTTCAAACGGTCGCTATTCCTGTTACGTTTTCGCTCATCCCTACCGTGCTCGGCATGATGGGTCACATGATGAACTCTGTCGTACTCGGCGTTGTGTTTGCCGCACTTTTCGGACGATTTCTCTCAGCACCAATGATGGGGGCTATTGTCGGCGCGCTTTATGCGCTCGCGATATTCATCGTGATGTGGTTCGTTGCTCTCCCATTTATTGATCCTGTAATGCTGAATCTAAATCCGATTGTATTTGCCATTTCCCACATGATGTGGGGCGCAGTACTTGGCGGTATGGTTGCTCGAAATTCCTCCCGATAACGCTATGGAAACACATTACGATCTCATCATAATTGGTTCCGGTGTAGCCGGGCTTTCGGCTGGCGTCTATGCGAGCCGGTATCGCATGAAAGTACTCATCGTTGGCGAAGTGTTTGGTGGAGAAACAGCGAGCGCAGGAAACATCGAGAATTATCCAGGCGTTAAACCAATTGACGGATTTGCGCTCGCTTCGCTCATAAAGGAGCAGGCGGTCGCCCTCGGCGTTGAGGTGAAAAATCAAAAGGTCGAGAAGGTCGACAAGAATAACACCAAACATTGTTTTACCGTCCATACCAAAGATGCAGAGTGGAGCGGCAATACACTCCTCTTTGCCGTCGGCACCGAGCGCAGGCGTTTGGGATTGCCCAACGAGAAAGAGCTGACTGGAAAAGGAGTCCACTATTGCGTCACGTGCGATGGTCCCGTGTACAGCGGAGAAATCATCGCGATTGTCGGAGGCGGTGACGCTTCGGTCAAAGGCGCGAATCTCGCGGCGGAATATGCGAAGAAAGTGTACCTGATCATTCGGGGTAAAGACGTAACAGCCGAGGCGATAAACCTTGAGCAGCTGAAAAAGCTCGGGGACAAGATTGAAATTATTGCCGAGACTGAAGTGAAGGAACTGATTGGCAAGGAGAAACTTGAAAGCGTCGTGCTTTCCAAACCGTTCAATGGGTCAACCAACCTTGTCATCAGTGGGTTGTTTGTCGAAGTCGGTGCGCTTCCAAACGTGTCTCTCGCGCAGTCGCTCGGTGTCGAGCTCGATGAGCGAGGGTATATAAAGGTCGACAACATGATGAAGACGAATGTTGACGGTATCTTCGCGGCAGGCGATACCGTGAATCATTTCGGCGCGTTCAAGCAGGACATTACTGCCGCCGCCCTCGGTGCGGTGGCCGCGACGACTGCCTATGGCGATCACAAAATTCACGGTGAACTGTGCGAATACCATGGCGTGCCGCAGATGATTGCCGCGAAAAAATGATTATTAAGCTTTATCCACTCATTCATAAAATATGCAAAACATGAAACAAATGATGCTCCCACTCTTAGTACTCGCTGTACTTGTTATCACCGCTATATCATTCGCGTGGCAAGGAACCGCGATGCATGCTCAAGTATCAAAAGAAGAAGCAAAATTCCACGCACTGCAAAGTTCGTATTTTTCTCTTGCCAAAGTTGAGCGCGAGGCCGCACCGACGGGATCAGACTTGAACAAGCAGCTCGTACAGATTCAGAATTACCCATCAGAACTTCTGCGGCTTAAACTTGTGGGAGTCGGTAAAATTCTCGACGGCATCTTTCTCGTCCTCCTTTCCATCGCCTTCCTCCTCTTTATGATGCCAATACGTTTGGCAAAATTAATACGGGAAGGAAGGTAGAGGTCGAAGTTATTGAGCATAATAATATAACAAATATGGATTCAAAATCTGGTACATGCACAATGTGCAATCATGAACACAAAGAAGTGAATGGCTCGTGCGGCTGTGGCTGCGGTGCAGAAAAGAAAGAAGGTGCTGGAAAAACATGCACGATGTGTGGACACGAGCACAAAGCAGACGGAGTGTGCGATTGCGGATGCGGGAAAAAGTAACGGGCGGAACCGCCCGATTGTAGCCCTCGAGCGGTTCACTTTTTCAATCTATGAACACCATCAGATCAGTTTCGTTTTTCGGATGTGCATGCGGAAATGCTGGCGAGTCCCACGTTGAGGCGGCACGCATCGTCGCGCGACGTGTAGCGGAAAGTGGAAGAACAGTGGTAAACGGCGGCGGCCCTGGCGTCATGCTCGCTGCGACCAAAGGAGCAAAAGAGGTCGGGGGCAAAACAGTCGCTGTGTACTACCGTCCGGAGCTAACGACGTCGTTTGTCGGGGAAATTGCCGCTAATCACGCCGACGAGCGGTTTGAGGAGGCGAATTATGTACTTCGGACGAAGAAACTGCTTGAACTAAGCGATGTGAATATCGTATTCAATGGTGGCACCGGCACCATATCGGAATTTGGGATGGCATGGGGTCTCGCTCGTTTGTATTTCGGACATCATAAGCCGCTCATTCTGTATGGGGATTTCTGGAAGCCCATTATGGAATCATTTAAGAGCAATATGTTGGTGCGACCGGAGGAATACGAGGTCTTTACTATTGTCTCTTCACCAAAAGACGCGCTTGCGGCAATAGAAAAGTACGAAGGTGTACTTACCCAAAATCGTCACGAGCATACCAACTGCAATAATTCCGAGTGCTACTTGCTCCTGTAATGGTGGGATAGAAAAATAAATCTTGAATATCATGGAACTATCTGCGAATGAACGTGCGATCAACTGGGCAGCACCCTGGCATTGTCACGTGCCGAATCTCATCTCGCTTACGCGACTTATGACAGCGCTCCCAGCAGCCGCGTTTCTGTACTTCCGGTTCGATGCCATGTTCATACTTTTGATGCTCTTTCAGATGTTGGGAGATAAGGCGGACGGCATGCTTGCGAGAAGATGGGGCGCGGAAACACGTATCGGGAGAAAGCTCGATACGACTGCCGACCTTCTGTTTTTCGGAAGCGTGGGGTTTGTTGTCTTTCTCAACCCTACATGGAATTGGATCGGGCTTCTATATCTTCCGGGAATTCTCATCGGGATATACGTCGTCCTTCGTGGCATGATGCGGGGAGCGGAATACTCATTTCCGCGCAGACCAATTGATCATGTATCTTTTGTGCTCTACGCCGCTCTTGCGTCGCTTCTCTATCTTCCGCTGTGGGCAACAGTCGCGATTGCAAGCGTTGGCGCGTTGTTAATTTTTGTATCCAGCATACTCTTACTACTACGCTCGTACTCATAATATGGAATTCGTTACCGCAACACTTGATGCAATTGGAACGATTTCTATAGCCTTTGCAGCACTCGGCGTCCATCGTCGCGTCCTTTCCGAACGTAAGATTGATCGACGTGTTCTGAAGATTATGAAAGTGGAGCAGGGTCTTGGCATCATCGGAATACTTTGCATCATACTTAGCTACGGTATTAAGATATTCGCGTAACACTTATTCTATGGGCAAACTCCTCTTCGTATACAATGCCGACTCATCATTTTTTGCCGTCGCGAACGATTTCGTGCGGAAAATCGTCGCCCCCAGCTCTCAGGAATGCAATTTGTGCAAGATAACCTACGGAGTTACGGGAAAAAAAGAGGAGTGGAGCGAATACTTAGCCACATTGCCTATGGAGAAGGTATTTCTCCATAAAGATGAATTTCGACACGCGTATCCAAAGGAGATGCATACCGAGCTACCGGCAATTTTCGTAGAGGACAAAGGCGTTCTTTCCGTATTCATGACGGTACAAGAGATGAATAAGGTGCGTTCCATTGACGAGTTAATCGGCACAATCAATCAAAAACTTCTCTCTATAACAAATAAATAAACTTGCATGCAAAATGAACACGTACATAAAGACGAAACCACGCTGAACTACGACTACGTCGCGGATGGCATCTATATCGGTTCCAATCAATGTTGCGTTCTCGGTCTTGCCGCCGTCTTGAAGAAAGAAGGCATCACGGCAGACATTTCTCTTGAGGAGTCGCGTCTCGACCAACCATTCGGTGTCGAAGCATATCTCTGGATGCCTATTAAAAATCATACCGCGCCGACGTCCGATCAACTTTCGCTCGGCGTTCGCACACTTCAGACTCTCGTGGAACAAGGAAAGAAAGTGTATGTGCATTGTCAAAATGGACACGGACGAGCACCGACTATGGTGGCCGCGTATTTAATTTCCAAGGGACAAGGTGTGAATGAGGCGATTGCACTCGTGACAGAGAAAAGACCTGCCGCACACTTGCAGTCCGTTCAGCGGACGGCACTCGAGAATTTCTCACACCTGGCACGGGTTTTATAAGCAAGGTGCCTACTTCTTACTTTGTGGATTATAGGGAGCCCGCCGTGCTTTGACTTTGCCACGGCGGGAATCTAGCGCGCGCACGGGTGGGAGAGCCCGCGCGTACTCGCGCGGGCTCTGGGGCAAGCGCATTTGCATTTGCGCCTCGGGCATTTTCGCTAGGGCGGCCAGGCCGACGGATGAGCGCCGCCGAAAACCGGAGAATCAAAAATCTAGTAGCGGAAGCGACACAGCAAAGGAAAGAATGGAAACGTGGAGGGGGGTTGTGCGAGGGCGGAATCCGAAGGCCCGTCAATGCGAGCCGTAGAGTTTGTATGACCACGACAAGCGGACACAACGATAAACATTGATACGGCAATGCGAGGATGAGACCGACGCTGGGGGGAGGATTCCTTTCTCCCCCCAAATAGATGCGCTGCCCGAGCTCCCCGCGAGCACGCGGGGAGTGCGAGGAATAGCAGCGCTCCTAAGGCATCTAGGCGCGAGTAGCCCTAGCGAAAATGCCCGAGGCGGATGCCGAGGGTGACACCCCGTGGCGCTGGCCAACCACTAGCGAATATAGAAGGCACAAGGCTCCATATCTTCTTTCTGATTTCTGTGCAAACGGCTCGCTTGGTGCATTCGAGCCGTTTGCTCCTTATTGCATTTGCATTGCGAGTTCCGACGCTTCTCACCTTCAAGTGAGAAGCCCGCACCCCGCCCCGCCGCCCATTCAATAATTCAGAAACCCCCGCGAGAAATAATGAGGATGGGAATTCAGCGGCGGAGGCGGGGTGCGGTCCGCGCGTACTCGCGCGGGGGCGGACGGGCCACAGCGGAATCGGGGCGCACGATCAGGGTTAGAGCAACAGCGCACGCGGAGCGTGCAAATCAGTCGGGATTTTTGCTAAAGTAGGTTCTAGCGGAGTACAATAGAGACTCAAGAATCAAACCCAACTGCTTTTTGGGGGCGGAAACGGGGCAGAGGTGAGATTTGCTTATCACCGCATCAGACAAATCTGTTATAATTTTAATATGCGAGCGGTATTTAAAAAATCTTCGCAATTTATTTTAATATTCACGATATTGTTCGGCTGGATTTTTTCCGGTTGGCCGCAGGTGTGGCGAATAAATATCATCACTCTATGAGTACTATTTCAGAACTCGCGCGAGCGAAACAAAAAAACCGCATATATATGGTCCTTGTCATATTTGGTATTGCCACCGCACTCATGTTTGCTGGACTTTTTTTCTACAACCAACGGCCAAGCGCGATACGCAATTTTGAAAATCCGTATCCTCTGATAGATCCCGCGCGCAGCTTTATCGCGCAGGAAGATTTCATCGTTAATATACAACCGTTGCGTGAATCATTGCGCGCTGCTACATCGGAGTTTGGCGACGATTCGATTTCAATCTATGTGGAATATTTAAACACCGGCGCCAATATCTCTATCAATCCTGAAAATAATATCTGGCCGGCATCTTTGGCAAAAGTTCCGCTTGCTATCGCGGCCATGAAGAAAATTGAAGAAGGCGAGTGGACACTGTCAAACGAGCTTGTCTTATTGGAACGAGACCGCGACGAGCGCTCGGGGGCCGAAGAAGGACGCCTCTTTGAAGAACCGATCGGAACGCGTTTTACGATAGAGAAACTTCTTGAAGAAATGCTCATCAATTCGGACAATACAGCGTTCCGGATTCTCTTGCGGAATATTCATAACGACGACATAGAGCAGATTGTTGAGGAGACCGGCATGGAGCAGTTGTTCACCGTCGATGGAAAGATATCCGCAAAAGAATATTCCCGCATGCTCCGCTCGCTCTATGTCTCAAGCTTTCTGTCGCGCGAAAACTCGGAGAGAATTTTGCAGTGGCTTGACGAGGCACCGTTTGACGATTTTCTCGCGCACCCCATCCCCGCGGATGTGCCGTTTGCACACAAATACGGTACAAAAATCAGTTTGAATACCTACGCGGACGCCGGCATCGTTTATCTTCTGGAACGGCCGTATTTGATAACGGTTTTGGTGCAGGGAGACCAGAAAAAACCGTTTGCGGGGGAAAGGGCGCAAGCGGCGGCATTCATGCAGGAAATATCCGCGATAACGTACGAATATTTTTCCTCAAGATAAGCATGAAAAAAACGTCAAAAAAATTAGCGCGCCCTGCTTTATCACTTACTCTCGCTCTGGTACTTCTCTTGTCCGGTTTTCCGTCTGAAGTTCTTATTCAGGCGATTCGCGACAGGAACGTCGTTGACGTCATGTGGCAAGCCGGGCAGGACGGCGCGGTCGTTGACTTGTTCTTTCATCCGGAAATTGCGCACGCGACCGAGATCCCCATAGACGACACGGCATCCACTGCCGACCTTGTGAGCAACAACGCAAGCCCGCAGATCGTCTGGATAAGCGATACCGAAGGGTTCGCGTTCTACATAGACACCGACGGCAACGACAGCGCGGGAGCGGACGTTCTCATGGCTTCCACGACCGATAGCGGAGCGACATGGGGCAATACAACAACGATAGACAGCGTCAACACGACTGACGCCATCAGGGTTTCGGTGTGGTACGACCGCTGGACGCCGGGGGATACCACCGGCAACCTTATCCATATAGCGACTCTCGATACCGGCGCGGACGAGACATACTACACGCAGTACAACACCGTAACCGACGCTTTATCCACGACGGTCATTACTATTGCCGAATCGGGGACATTTGCTGCCGGCGCCAACTCGGTGACCATCACCAAAGCGGAAGACGGGGCGCTCTACATAAGCGCCATTGATGGGGCTGACGCATATGTGCATAGATGCACTTCCTCATGCACGAGCTCCGCGAACTGGTCGGCCATTACCAATCCGTGGGGCACGAACGACGGCAACGACCACATATTGCTTTTGCCAGTTGCGGGAACCGACAACGCCATGGTGCTGTGGTGGGATATAAGCACCAACGACATTGAATCAAACATTTATTCCGCGACCTCAAGTTCGTGGTGGGGGTTTAATACGGGGATAAATCAAGCCGAGGCGGAAGAAACTACCTACGATTCGGCAATGATGGGGGCGACAGTCAACCGAACGACCGGTGAGATATATTTCGCGTATATAGCAGACAACGGAACCAACTATACGGTGGAAGACCATGACATTGATATTTGGGAGTTTGACAATTCCACATTCGCGTGGACGCAAAAGACCGCCTCCGCGCTCGTGGATATGGCTGGCGGTTTAACAGGCGTCAAAATAGCGGTTGACGAAAATACGGGAGATCTCTATCTGGCGTATCTGCGGCGCACCACGATAGGCACTATCGGGACGACCAATGTCTATTGGCGAACGTCAACCGACAACGGCGAGACATGGGGCGCCGAGCAGGGGCCGCTAAACTCCGCCGCCGATGATATCCGCGGGCTCTCCATAAATATCATGTCCGATGAGCGGATCAGCGCCCAGTGGAAGTATGTCACCACGGCCGTAGACCAGGACGGTCTCTATCACGAAACGATTGTAAATCTATCCGCAGTTGTTGTTGCACCAACCGTCACCACCAATGCGACGGCGGAGAGCGTTACGAGTGACTCGGCGACCGTTAAGGGCAACATCACCGCGACCGGTGGAGCCAATGCAACGGTGCGCGGGTTTGCGTGGGGCACCAATTCAGCACTCTCCGGCGGCGATACTGCGACAACCACGGAAAACGGCGACTTTGGCGTTGCGGAGTTTAGTACGGGCCTCACTTCGTTAAGTGCTAGCACGCAGTATTTCTTCCGTGGTTATGCCACCAACTCCGCAGGCACGGGCTACGGAAATATTGAAAGTTTTACGACATCTGACGTTTTTTCCATAACGATTACAAGCAGTGGAGTGATTGAGTATGGGTTCGTGGAATTAAGCACGGCGTCAAGTACGGTAAATAACGGCTATGCCCAGACCGCCCGTAATGACAGCTCTACAGCGGCAAAGTTCAATGTGAAATCAAGCGACGCAACGGGTGGAACGACGTGGACACTTGCGTCTTCCGTAGGAAGCAACATATTCAAACATGAGTTCTCCACGACCACCGGCTCCGTGTGGACTGTGATGCCGGACAGCGCCACGTATGTTACCGCCAGTTCATCGGTCGCAGTCAGCGGCACGGTCAATTTTGATTTCCGTCTGACCACGCCCAGCGCCTCCGCGGATTATCAGCAAAAATCCATCACTATCACTGTGCAGGCTGTAGCACCTGGCGAGGAGGTTACGTTTGAAGACCACGGCGTAGGTTCTGGCGGTAGTGGTGCAGATCTTGTGATTAATCATCCGGCAACCGTCAATGAGGATGATCTGCTTATAGCCGTTGGAGGTCTTGTGTCAACGACTGATTTCGGAACTAATCCGGCCGGCTGGAACGACCTTGGTACGGGTGTTAACAACACTACACGGGGCCGCTTTTGGTACAAACTTGCAGACGGGACCGAGGGCGGTACCACGGCCGCGTTCCCGAATGCTTCAAGCCAAGATAAAGCTGGATTAATTGCGCGCTTCAGCGGCGTTAACAGCGCCGATATTTTGGATGCGACTGGTACTGTAACCGCTGACAGTGCATCAACGTATGAAGCATCGGTCACGACAGTTGAGGATGGTGTCTACGTTGTCCTTATGATGTTTATCGACGGTACGTCAGGTGTCGCCGAACAAGACGCCACCTTTACCGGAACCGGCGGCATCACCTTTCTTGCCAGCCACTATGTCGCAGGTGACCTTGTCGTTATCGGAGGGGGTTTGTTCGAGACGGCCGGAGCGCAGACTGTTGGATTCAGCTCTGATGACGCCGGCAATGCCAGCCGCGATGCCGTTCTGCAGGCAATTAGTCTTAATCCTCAATCATAAATTGCGTTTCCAAGCGATGCGCCAGGCAATCTTTTCACACATCAGAATTCCACTGATGCCGAAGTGCACTGGTTCTAAATGACATCGAGAACGTCACCGCCAACTCGACACCGAACTCATCTGCCGATTTCCAGCAAAAATCCATCACTATCACCGTGCAGGCAGTGGCGCCGTAGGGTAAGAGGTTATCGGGACGTATCCCCTCAGCGCACAATTTTTTCGCCATTATCGGCTTAAGATATAGATATTTTCAACTTGAACATCGGACACAATTTATAAAGTCAATTCAGCGAGAAAATCAGGCGCGGTTTAATGATTCATTGTGCGCTGAGGGGATACGTCCCAGGTTATCCACAGCCCACATATCAATAAAAGACAGGGAGATATATACTTAATACTAAGAGCATGTTCTAAAAAGCCATGAATATTTCAACTTTTATAAAGGATTCTCGTTTTCATATTCTTGTGGTGGGGGTAGTAGCGGTTTGCGTTTTCACAGTTATTTGGGGTCAAAACGCGCGTGCGGCTGCCACTGATACCATTGCCGCGACAGTAACAGCCACCGACCTCGCTGTGTCTGTTTCTGACGGGTCTATAACATTTGGATCCGTCGCCCTCAACACAGCGACATCAACCGCAACTATGATGACCAAACACAAACCGCCACAAATGACGGTTCTGATGCGGCATTGAATGTAAAGTCAGGCGACGCCACCGGTGGCACCACGTGGACACTCGGCACATCCGCCGGTTCTGACACATTCAAACTCGAAGTGTCCACTACGACCGGTTCAACCTATATGACATTCCAAGCAACTGACACCTATCTTACGGCTTCTTCGTCGATGACCTCGCTTCTTACCCAGACTCTTGATTTCCGCTTTACGACGCCGACTGCCTCAACCGACTTCGTGGAAAAATCTCTCACGATCACAGTACAAGTAACTACGATATAAGTGTGGGGACAAAATAAATTATCGCGCACAATCCGCCTTTCAATGGATCGTGTTATGATTAACACATGAATATTTCATGTTCTTATATCCAGAAAAGCCTGTTTTTTCTCGCCATCATTAGTTTCTTATTTTCCTCATATTCCATTGTAGTGGCAAAGGTCGGTGTCGGCATGGGTGCTGGCGAAATTCGCGTAGATGAGCCGGTCAAGCTTGGCGGCATCTACGAGCTTCCGAGCGTGCGCATTTTTAATACGGGAGATGAAGTAACCACGTATGGCATGGGAATTGCTTTTCACCAGGACCACCACGAACTTCGTCCCGCCAAAGAATGGTTCTCGTTCAATCCGGCGACTTTCACCATTGCTCCGGGCGAGAGTCAGGAAGTTTCTATAACCATGATAGTGCCGCTCAAGGGAGAACCCGGCGACTACTTTGCGTTTATTGAGAGTGGCCCGGTGCCGACGAATGCACCCGGCACATCAGTCGGCGTTGCAGTCGCCACCAAGTTCTACTTCACGCTCGTTCCGGCAAATATCTTTCAGGCGATTGGTTTCCGTATCTCTAGTTTTTTTGAAACCTACTCGCCGTGGTCGTGGGGAGGGCTTGGACTCATTGTCTTGATTGTTTTGGTTGTGATTGTGAGGAGATTCCTTTCCTTCAATATCGCGGTGAAGAAAAATTAAGATGGAAAAAGTAAAAAGTAAAATGAAAAATGTTAGGAAAAGAATCAAAGAAAATAATTTCATATTGCGCGCTGTCATTTTTATTTTTACTTTTTCCGTTTTCCATTTCTCAAGCAGTAAGTACCACCATTAATGCTACGGTAAAAATTACCGTCTGCGGAGACGGTGTGGTTGAAGCCCCAGAGCAGTGCGATGGCTCAAGTTTGAATGGCGCTTCTTGCACCACGCAGGGCTTTACCGGCGGCACTCTTGCCTGTTCGCCCGCCTGTGAATTTAATACATCTTCCTGCACGACTAGCTCTTCCGGTGGCTCTGGTGGCGGTGGCGGAGGAGGCGGAGGAGGAGGCGGAGGAGGGATTGTCTCGGCTCCTGCGACAAGCGCGGTGTTCAGCGGCAAGGCGTATCCGGGAAGCACGGTAACCTTGCTTAAGGACGCGCAGATTGCGGCGACAACCATAGCTGGGCCAGATGCAAATTTTCAGATAAGTATTTCTGGACTTTCGGCTGGGAGTTATATTTTCTCTCTCTATGGTGAAGATAAAAATGGCATACGCTCCTCACTTTTCACATTTCCAATAACTGTTACAATAGGCGTGACGACGAATATAACCGGTATATTCATAGCTCCAACTATTGCGACAGATAAGACTGAAGTCAGGCGCGGAGACAACATTGTCATTTTCGGGCAGACGGTCCCGGCATCCGAAGTGACCATAAGCGTTAATTCAGAAGAAGAGTTTTTCGTAAAAAAAGTCGCTGATGCGACTGGAGCGTATCTTTTGAATTTTGATACATCGGTTCTTGAAATGGGACAACACCTGACGAAATCAAAAGCAGCATTGAGCGGTGAAATAACCGCATTCGGCAAGGTTATTGGTTTTACTGTCGGAACAAAGAATGTGTCTGCCGAGTTGCCGAAAGTGGTGGCGAAAGGAGACTTGAACAAGGACGGCAGGGTCAATCTTGTTGATTTTTCCATCGTGGCATTTTGGTACAAACGCGCGCTTAGTACAACATTTAGCCCGCTTGAAATTGAAACTCTAAACGGCGACGGAAAGGTTGATTTGGTTGATTTTAGTATTATGGCATTCCATTGGACTGGTTAGCGAAGCTAACCATCGCTAAACAGACGCTAAACTTATGAGACGCGAAACCGACACAAAACTATTATACAAAGAGGAATCCTATATCATTCAAGGAGGGGCGTTTGAAGTTTATAAGCAATTTAGAAACAGGCATAAGGAAAAAGTTTATCATGGGGCACTGAATGACTATCTCAAAAATAGAGGACTTGAAATTGAAACCGAAAAACAGATTCCCATCTATTTTGAAAATAAAAAGGTGGGTACTTACATTCCAGACATTGTCGTTGATAGTTGTATTTTCATCGAATTAAAATGCAAGCCCAACATAACCACAGATGATGTAAAACAGTTTTGGCACTATCTTACATCTTCGGATTACAAAGTCGGATATCTTATAAATTTCGGTTCACCAAAGGGAGTTCAGATCATCAGACGAATTTATGATACAGCAAGAAAATAAAACTTTCTTTCGCGTCAGTTTAGCGTTATTGTTTAGCGTCAGTTTAGCGCTAATGCCAGTTTTGGCATTTGCGGCAACAGCCGTTGTGGAGATTGATACCGGTACGGAAGACATTAACGCTCTCGAAGGTATACTGGTTTTTCCAGAGAGCGTGAACGTCCGTGAGATCCAAACCGGCAATTCAGTTATTTTGATATGGCTTGAGAAGCCATATCAAAGGGGAAACATTGTCACTTTTGCCGGGATAACGCCGGGCGGATTTATGGGCACGTATCCCATATTTGCCATAAACGGAGAATTCGATGCAGAGGATTTAAAGAGAGTACAGTTCGAGTCGATCAGTGCGCTTAAGAATGACGGCTCCGGTATGAGTGTGCCGGTTAGAATTACTCTTTCTCCTGTGGAATTAAAAGGCGATACTGAGCTACCGGAGGAATTTACTCCGACTATCGCAACTGACCCGAATATATTTGATGGAAAATATTTTCTGGTTTTTGCAACACAAGACAAAAGTTCTGGCATTGACCGCTACGAGGCGCGAGAAGGCAGATGGGGATGGTTCAAGGAAGTGGAGAGTCCGTACCTTCTGAAACATCAACGGCTCGATAAGGATGTGTATATAAAAGCGATAGACAATGCTGGCAACGAAAGAATTGTTGTTGTCCCCTCACGCGTGCACAGCGCATGGTGGGAGGGCTACGGATTACTCGCTATACTTATGGTGATAGCCGTCGTTACGCTTGCTATAAAAAGACATGGATAAGATTTACAAAATAATGTTTGTTTTCGCGTTGCTTATTCTCGCGCCGCTTTCTGCTCACGCGGCGACGCTCAATTTCTCTCCGCCGTCCGGAACATACACTGTTGGCAGTACGTTTTCGGTAAACGTAACAGTGGATAGCAGTGATCAGGCGATGAACGCCGCTTCCGGCGTGGTGTCTTTCCCGTGGGATAAGCTTGAAGTCGTCTCTATTTCAAAAACTAGTTCCATTTTCTCCCTCTGGCCCGCAGAGCCGTCCTTTTCCAACAGCGCCGGAACTGTCAGTTTTGAGGGAATCGTGTTGAACCCTGGGTATACTGGTGCAAATGGGAAAATTCTTTCTATTACTTTTCGAGTGCGAAGCGCAGGAACGGCAAATCTTAGTTTCTCGTCCGGATCCGTCTTAGCTAATGACGGTACGGGCGCAAATATCTTAGATGGTCTTCGAGTAGCAGTCTTCACGCTCGCGAGTTCGGGAGAAACGACCCCTGCGCCACAAATAGAAACGCCGATTGTCGCAGGAAATTCGCTTGGCATTACTTCGCCCACGCATCCTGACCAAAGCAAATGGTATGCCAACAATACGCCAGAATTTTCGTGGGAATTACCGCAGGGCGCGCTTGAAGTACGGACACTTATTGGCAAATCTTCCACGGGCAATCCCTCCGTGTCCTACGTCCCACCAATAACCAAAAAGAAAGTTGATGAACTTCCGGACGGCACCTACTATTTTTCATTGAAAGTTCGTACTGCCGCAGGATGGGGTGCGGTTTCGAGACATCGTGTGAACATTGATACTACGCCACCAAAGCCGTTTTCTATAACGTTCCCGCATGGAAATAAAGGCTGGGAGCCTCAGCCGGTCGTCTTCTTTAATACGACAGACGGTGAGTCGGGTATCGACTACTACGATATAAAGATAGATAATGACGACAAACCGATTAAGGTTGCACTATCTGCGGAGTCGAATCCGTACGTGCTCCCGCCACAGGTTCCCGGCACCTACACGCTTCTGGTAACGGCAGTAGATAATGCGGGCAACGTGCGTAACGGCTCGGCAGAGTTTACGATCGAGGCCATTGATCCGCCGACGATTACCTACTACCCAGAGACCATGGAGGAGGGAGATATTTTGAAAATACGCGGGACGACGTATCCTAACTCCGACGTTATGGCGTACATTCGAGAAGGCGACACGTTGATATCAGAGGAATATACCAAGAGTAATTCTAGCGGTGATTTTGCGCTTGTGGTCACCGAAGGTCTTGATTCCGGTGTATACACGATAACCCTCCGCGTCAAAGATGAGCGTGGAGCGCAGAGTAGCGAAACTTCTCCGCTTACCGTTTCGGTCCGATCAGAGTTTGTTGTGGGTATTGTGAGTTTTGTCTTAAAGTATCTCTCCGCAGCTATCCTCATTCTCCTCGCACTTGGCGCACTCGCGTGGGGCGGCGCGCATCTCTGGTTCAGGATTCCTCGCACAATAGCGCGTATGCGGCGGGAGGCGCGGGAAGCAGAGAAAGTGTCCGAGAAATCCTTCAGGGTTCTTCGCGAGGGTGTTCAAAATCATGTGGCACGGCTAAGACGGGTCAAAAGAAAACTGACGGAGGAAGAAGCGGAATTTTTGGAACAGTTTGAACAAAAGCTTGAAGAAGCGGAAGAGTTGGTTACGAAAGAGATACAAGATATTTCCCGCTCTTGAAATTTAGGGAGTTCCGCCCCCAATTCCTTCTGTCCTTCGCGGGCGGGATTATGCGCGCGCATAAGTTGGGAGTGTCCGCGCGTGCGAAGTCAATCGAGATTTTTGCTAAAATAGGTTCTAGCGTGTTTTAATAGAGACTCCAGAATAAAGTGTGGTACACTTTGCCTGCTCCTTCGGGGTGGGGTGACCCGCCTTCGTCGAAGACTTCGGCGAGGCGAGGAATTCCCAATCGGCGGTATAACCCGCGAGTTCCATAATCGGGACACGAACTGGTGAAATTCCAGTGTCGACCGTAACAGTCGGGATGTCCTGCTTCGCATAAAGCTACGCAGGACCCTTCGAAGCTCGCCATGGGCGAGCGTAGTAGGGAAAGAAGGACGAGCTTGCCCACGCATGGGCGAGTTCTCAACCCCGTGGAGTGGGGTTTTTATTTTTTTTAGATCTATGTTTACCGGCATTATCACAGAGACGGGGACACTTGAATCTCGTACGCGATCACGGGTCGCTATTCGCGCGAGTAGAGGTTTTGTTCGCGCGCTCACTATTGGCACAAGTGTATCTGTGAGCGGTGTGTGTCTCACGGTGGTGGAAAAAGGTAGGGGTTTTTTTCTCGCAGACATCATGCCCGAAACCGTGCGTAGGACGACGCTCGGGACGCTACGCAAAGGTGACCACAGTAATCTTGAACTACCCGCAACCCCGGCCTCGTTTCTCTCCGGCCACATCGTTCAGGGCCATGTCGATGGAGTGGGTGTCGTGAAGAAAATTACGAGAGAGGGGAATAGTCATATCCTTTCGATAGAAGTGATACCCTCTATCGCGCGACAGATAGCGGAAAAGGGGAGCATTGCCGTCGATGGTATTTCGCTTACCGTTATCAGCACGCGCAGGTCGGGATTCACGGTCGGTATCATTCCGCATACGAAAAAGATGACGACACTGCGCTCGGTAAAAAAGGGCGACACAGTGAATATTGAGATAGAGAGGGCAACCGACTATGCAAGAAGGAGTATGAACCCCGTTAGAAATAGCCCGCCCCGCAGGCCCTTCGGGCGCGCAAGCGCGGGCGCGATTTCTAACGGGGTGAAAAAAACATCGAATATGAAACATATAAAGGACATACGCATCGGCATCATTAGCAGTTCCTTTCGCGAAGAAGTTGCACGTGCGCTTGAACAGCATTGCGTGGCGACATTGAAAAGAAAGAAACTCTCTGATGCGCAGATACGCATAGTGCGTGTGCCCGGAGCGCTTGAGATACCGCTTGTTGCGAAGCGTATGGCGAAAAATGGTGAATACGACGCACTCATTACGTTCGGCGCTATCGTGAAAGGTAAAACCTACCACTTCGAGCAAATCGCGAATGAGTGCGCGCGTGGATGCATGGACGTCTCTCTCACGTACGACATCCCCGTCATTTTCGAGGTGCTTGCGGTCTACAGTCTCGCCGACGCACTGGAGCGCGCGACACGAAAAGAAGAGAACAAAGGCGTCGAGGCGGCGGAGACTGCGCTTGCGATGATCGATATTCTCTCGAAGGTATGAAAAAAACATTTGATCGTGTACACAAGGCGATAGAATCCACGCGGCGTGGTGAAATGCTTCTCATTGTCGACGACCCTAAGCGCGAAAACGAAGCCGATCTTTTCATTCCCGCCGATGCCGCGACACCGAAAGCGATCGAGGTACTTGCACGGCAAGGCGGTATGCTCTGTGTCGCAATGACGCGCGAGCGCGCGGCAGAGCTCGATCTCCCGCCTATGATCCCGCGCGGCGAAAACACGGAGGCGACAGGCGTGCAATTCACCGTCTCGATGAACGCGCGGCGCGGCACGACAACCGGCGTCTCACCGCGTGATCGCGCGAGAACCATCCGACTTCTCGCACACAAGAAAACGCGTGCCGGAGACCTCACACGGCCCGGGCATATATCGGGCCTCATCGCACGCGACGGCGGCCTCCTGGAGCGTCGCGGGCATACGGAAGCGGCGGTAGACCTGTGTTTCCTTGCAGGTCGCGCGCCGCTCGGAGTGCTGTGTGAAGTCGTTGGAAGCGGCGGCAATATGGCGCGCGGCAAAGAAATAGAGGAGCTCGCGAAGGAGCTCAACGTGCCAGTTGTTTCTATCAAAGAGCTCGTGAGTTACCTACGCGTGCACAGACTGCCCTCACGCGTTTCAAGTAGTGTTGCGCATAGCGCCGAGGCATTTCTCCCGACGCGGCACGGCGAATTCCGTATTCGCGTATACCGCTCTCTCACAGATGGTCGCGAGCACGCGGCGCTCGTATTGGGGAAGCCTCGGAATGGCAGTATCGTGCGCGTACATTCGCAGTGCGCGACAGGGGACGTTTTCCACTCGCTTCGTTGCGATTGCGGCGAACAGCTTGATCAGGCACTCGCGCGCATAGCGGAGGAGGGAGTCGGCATACTGGTGTATTTGATCCAGGAAGGGCGCGGCATCGGGCTTGGTAACAAAATAAAAGCATACGCACTGCAAGAAAAAGGAATGGACACGGTGGAGGCAAACCACGCGCTCGGCTTTGATACGGATGCTCGCACGTATGAGGCGGCAGCAGATATAGTGCGCGACCTCGGTCTCTCCAGCGTGCGGCTTCTCACGAACAATCCGCGCAAAGTGCGTGCACTGAAACGTTTCGGTATCAAGGTCTCTCGTGTGCCACTCGTCACAGAGCCAAACGCGCACAACGTTCGTTACTTGCGCACGAAGAAAAGCACATTGAGGCATCTTCTTGATGTATGAATGACGACGTATTCATGCGCGAGGCGCTTCGCCTTGCACGAAAAGGGCGCGGGCACGTCGCACCGAACCCCTTGGTCGGCGCTGTGATTGTCAAAAATGGCAGGGCGATCGCGCGTGGATATCACAGGCGTTTTGGTGGCGCGCACGCGGAAGTCGAGGCGCTTGCGCGCGCGGGCCTGCGCGCCAAAGGCGCGACACTGTATGTAAATCTTGAACCATGCCGGCATTTCGGCAAAACGCCGCCGTGCACGGAGGCAATCCTGCGGGCAGGCATCACGCGCGTAGTGTGCGCCACGCGCGACCCGAATGGACTTGCGCACGGCGGCATTGAGCGCCTGCGCCGCGCGGGCATCAACGTCGCGATCGGCATCCTCGAAAAGGAGGCACGCGCGCTGAATACACCTTTTTACACGTTCCATGAGGAGAAACGCCCGTTCATTACGCTTAAGTTTGCAATGTCGCTCGACGGGAAACTCGGCACTCGGACCGGAGAATCAAAATGGATAACAAGCGAAGCGGCACGCCAATATGCGAGGAGACTGCGGGGCGAGCACGCAGCGGTTCTCGTCGGCATCGAAACAGTGCTCTCGGATGATCCCCGTCTCACCGCGCGCGCGCGCGGCTCGCGCGAACCGCTTCGCATCGTACTCGATTCACGTCTCCGCGCCCCGCCCCGCGCCCGTGTGTTCAAAGACGCGAATGCACTCGTCGTGACGACGAGGCAAGCTGCGGCGCGGAGGCGCGCAGCGTTCGAAGCGCGTGGTATTCGTACGATTGTGTGCGGAGGAAAACGCGTCTCAATCCCGCAACTCCTCGCGCGATTCTACAAGATGAATATCCAAAGTGTTCTTGTCGAAGGCGGCGGCGCCGTCCTTGGAAGCTTTTTCGATGCCGGTCTCGTCGACAGACTGTACGCGTTCTATGGGCCTGTACTCATTGGAGGCCGAGATGCTCCTGCGACAGGCGGTCACGGCAATCACTCTCTCGCGAATGCGCTCCGGTTCAGAGAGACCGCAGTCCAACGTTTTGGCGACAGCATTCTCCTCATCGGTTCGCGCTAATCCATCTCCGATTGCTATACTGTTTCAATGCAGAAGGACGCGATTGCTGCGCGCATACAAGAGATCGAATCCGCGATGGGGGCGGCGGATTTTTGGGCAGATAAAGATAAGGCGCAGGCAGTGCTTAAAGAATATCAAGATCTTAAGGCTCGGCTCGCGGGCGGCGGCGGATACGATAAAAGCGATGCACTTGTAACTATTGTTTCTGGTGCAGGGGGCGATGATGCGGAAGACTTTTCCCGCATTCTTTTCGAGATGTATAAAAAGTATGCCGCGATGAAGGGCTGGAATACTGGCCTCGTAGCATCAAACGAGAATTCAATGGGAGGCTACCGGAGTATTTCTTTTGAAGTTGATGGAAGTGGTGCATACGGGACTTTGAAGCACGAAGCGGGAGTACATCGCCTGGTGCGCATGTCGCCGTTTAACTCGGCTGGAAAGCGCCAGACTTCGTTTTCTCTCGTGGAGGTACTTCCCAAACTCCCGGACCAGGGAGATCTGCATATTCCTGAAACAGATCTTGAGATCACGATCGCACGCTCGGGTGGACCAGGAGGTCAAAACGTCAACAAGCGCGACACTGCAGTACGCATGACCCATAAACCATCGGGTTTTTCTGTGCACGTTACCTCCGAGCGAAGTCAGCTGCAGAATCGCGAGAAAGCGCTTGAAATGCTTCGCGGCAAGCTCTATCGACTGCGGGAAGAGCAGCAGAATGCCGAATCTCGTGGACTCTCTGTCGCTGCAAGCACGAAAATTGAGTGGGGAAGCCAGATTCGCTCGTACGTCCTTCATCCCTACCAGTTAGTAAAAGATCATCGCACGGATCACGAGCGTCGGGATGTCGAGAAAGTCCTGAATGGCGATATCCAGAGCTTCATTGATGCGGAAAAGGGTTTGGAAGGTTCCTCGGCTACGGTATAATGATACGTTCGCATATGTATTTTCTGGAACCTGACACCTGGAACCTAAAACCTGTTGCATGATCTACTTCGATAACGTCACAAAGATTTACACTGATGGTGCACCGCCAGCGGTTGTGGACATAACGCTTGAAGTGAATCCTGGAGAATTCGTCTCTATTGTTGGACACTCCGGGGCAGGGAAGACAACGCTTCTTAAAATGCTTTTTGCCGAAGTATTTCCGACGCAGGGTGCGGTCTATTTTGGCTCTCACGAAATCGGCAAGCTTTCCAACAAGGAACTTTTAAAGCTCCGACGCAAGATCGGGACGATTTTCCAGGATTTTCGGCTCCTTCCTACCAAAAATGTATATGAGAATATAGCCTTTGCCCTCGAAGTTGCAGGTCGATCCGATGAAGATATCGCGGGGGATGTGCCGCATGTCCTCGATCTCGTGGGACTTTCGGACAAAATGTGGAGCTTCCCGCACCAACTCTCGGGAGGGGAGCAGCAGCGTGTGGCGATTGCGCGAGCAATCGTCAATCAGCCTGATGTTTTGATTGCTGATGAGTCAACAGGCAATCTTGATCCTATAAATACCCACGACGTTGTGGGAATCCTAAAGAAGATTAATGATCTGGGGACAACCGTGCTTCTCACGACACACAATAAATCTGTTGTTGATACCATAGGTCGGCGTGTCATCACCATGGATCAGGGTCGCATCGTCCGCGACGACAAGGAAGGGAAATACTCGTTGTAGAATAGAGCTATGTCTTTGTGGAGTACCAGTAAACGAGTTGTGCGATACGGGTTTGTAGGATTTATCCGCAACGGCTTCGTCTCGCTTGCTGGAATTCTCATCATGACCATCACGCTGTTTGTCGTCGCAGGGCTTTTGATTTCCGGTGCGGCATTGAACTCGGTCTTACAGCAATTGACCGATAAGGTAGATGTGACCGTCTACTTTACGACGAGCGCTACTGAAGAGCAGATTATGGAAATGAAACAGGCGATTGAAGCGCTGCCGCAGGTTGCCCTCGTCACGTATGTGTCGCGCGAACAGGCTCTTGCACAATTTGAAGCGCGTCATCAGAATGATCAGCTCACAATGCAGGCTCTCCAAGAACTCGGTGAGAATCCTCTCGGCGCGTCTCTTGAAATTCGTGCCAAAGAAACCTCGCAGTATGAATCTATTGCGCAATATCTTGAGGCAGAGCAGGCGGCACGCTCGGAGGCGAGTGTGACAATCGAAAAAGTGAACTTTTATCAAAATAAAACAGCGATCGATCGCCTTACCAATATTATTGAGACTTCACAACGACTCGGCATTGCGATTGCAATAATCCTCGGGCTTGCCTCGCTTCTCATAGCGTTTAATACCATCCGCCTCGCGATTTATACGGCTCGGGATGAAATAGGCGTCATGAGTTTGGTGGGCGCCTCGCGGTGGTTTGTGCGCGGTCCTTTTATGATTGCCGGTATCTTGTATGGGGCTATTTCTGCCCTTATCGTCCTTATCATTTTGTATCCATTAACGCTGTGGTTTGGTCCGGGGACCGAGCGATTCCTGGGCTCCTTCAACGTATTTACCTACTTCGTAAGCGCCTTTCCAACCCTTTTTCTCGTCATTATGGGTTCTGGGATCGCCTTGGGTGCATTATCCAGCTACTTGGCGGTCCGCCGCTACCTACGCACATAACAAATTGCATTCAATAGCGTGCTTCGTGCTAGAGTAGGGGTATGAAGCGTCCGCGTGCGGGACATAAATACATTTTCGTTGTTGGGGGCGTAATGTCAGCCGTCGGAAAGGGGATCGCGACCGCATCGATCGGTAAACTTCTCGCTGCGCGCGGTCTTGCGGTAAATTTGGTAAAGATCGATCCCTATCTCAATGTCGATGCGGGGACGATGAATCCGATAGAGCATGGAGAAGTGTTTGTGCTGGATTCAGGACTCGAAACCGATCAAGACATGGGGAATTATGAGCGCTTCCTCGGCCGCGATTTGGGATCAGAGGATTACATGACAAGCGGGATGGTATATCGCTCAGTGATCCGGAAAGAGCGTAATTTGGAGTATGGCGGTAAATGCGTTGAGACGATCCCGCATGTGCGCGATGAAGTCATCGCGCGCCTTAAACGTGCCGCAAAAGCCTCTGGATCCGATGTCTCTGTTGTGGAGATCGGCGGCACAGTAGGGGATTTCCAGAACGCACTCTTTATCGAAGCAGCGCGTGTCATGCACTTGGAGCATCCGTCTGATGTTCTTTTCGTAATGGTCTCGTATCTGCCAGTGCCAAGCACGGTCGGTGAGATGAAAACCAAGCCGACGCAAAATGCCGTGCGCATGCTGAATTCCTACGGCGTTCAACCCGATCTCATTATTGCTCGCTCTACGCACACCTTGGATAAGAAGCGCAAAGAGAAACTCGCCATTTGGTGCAATGTACAAGCAGATCGCATTATCTCCGCACCCGACGTTGCTTCGATTTACGATGTGCCCTTGAATTTCGAGCGCGACAAACTCTCCGATATTCTCATGGATCTTCTGGGGAAGCGAGCCAAACAGACAGTGGATTTTTCAGAATGGAAAGCTTTTGCCGATCATGCACACAATGGGAATGGAAAAGTGAAGATCGGTATTGTAGGCAAATACTTTGATACGGGCGACTTCGTGCTCTCCGACGCCTATCTCTCTGTCATCGAGGCTATTAAGTTCTCCGCTTATACCGAGGGTGTAAAGCCGGAGATCGCATGGATTAATGCAAAAGAGATTCAAGACGGGGCGCTGCCTCTCGAGTCTCTCGGTGAGTACGATGGAATCATCGTTCCCGGAGGATTTGGAGAGACGGGGATCGAAGGAAAGATCAGTGCTATCCAATTCGCACGCGAGCAAAAAATCCCCTATTTCGGACTCTGCTACGGCATGCAGCTCATGACGGTTGAATACGCACGCAACGTGGTTGGCCTCAAAGACGCTAATACCACGGAGATAAATCCGAAGACTCCGCATCCAATTATCGCGATCCTGCCGGAGCAGATTGAGAAACTCGCGAAGAAAGATTACGGCGGTTCAATGCGCCTTGGCGCATATCCGGCAATCCTCAAGAAAGGGAGCATCGCACACGAAGCGTATGGGAAAGAAGAAATATCCGACCGCCACCGCCACCGCTACGAGGTGAACCCTAAGTACATTGAACAACTCGAGCATGCAGGGCTTGTATTTTCTGGCCGCTCTCCCAATGGACATCTTATGGAAATAGCGGAGTTACCAAAAAACGTGCATCCATTTTTCCTCGGCACTCAATTCCATCCCGAGCTCAAAGCTCGTCCACTTTCTCCGCATCCTTTGTTCAACGCATTCATCAAAGCGGCTATTGAAAGAAAGAAATAAAGGTTCATGAGCGTTTCTCTGAAGATCGTCTCGCTCAATATCGAGCGATCAAAACACTTTGATCTCGTACTTCCTTTTTTGGGTAGAGAGCATTCGGAGGTCGTGTGTATTCAAGAGCTTATAGAACATGACATACCTCTTTTTGAGAAAGCACTCCAAGCCCAATGCATATTTGCACCCATGACACGATATCCGGAAGGGAATCCTCGCAGTGTGATGGGTGTCGGTATATTCTCTCATCTCTCCAAAACGCACTCGGCAATTCATTATTATCGCGGAGGATCCTCTTCTCTACAGGATTTTGATATGACAAATGCAAAGACAAAGAGTGAAACCGCACATCATCTAGTGCTTTTTTGCGACTTTAAAAAAGAGGATTCAGTGTTTCGAATCGGCACAACACATTTCCCATGGACACCTGATGGACAGGCAGATGATATTCAACGAGGAGATATGGAAAAGGTGCTCGCTTTTCTCGATTCTTCTGGAGAGTTCGTTCTCGCGGGAGATTTTAATGCGCCACGCGGTGGAGAGATCTTTGGGATGTTGGCGCAAAAGTATACAGACAACGTCCCCCCCCATTACACAACGAGTATTGATGGCTCCTTGCATCGAGGTGGCGCAATTCCCTTTATGGTTGACGGCATCTTTAGTACTCCCAGATATTCTGTCTCGAAGGTGGAATTGGTTTCTGGAGTATCAGATCACTGCGCGATAGTTGCGCACATATCGAAAAAAGGTTGACTTTTTCGAAGCACACAGTACAATAGCACATGGCTGTCAAAATTCTCAAAGAAGGATTTACATTCGACGACGTATTGATCCGACCTGGTGCCTCAAAGATGGAACCGGCAGAAGCGTCACTCCAAACACATGTAGCGGGAATCGAACTCTCGGTCCCGTTTCTCTCCGCCGCGATGGATCGCGTAACTGAAGTACAAATGGCAATCGCGTTGGGCACACTCGGTGGCCTCGGCGTCTTGCATCGCAATTGCTCGATAGAGGAGCAGGTAAAAATGGTCGCAGAAGTAAAGTCCGCCGAAGGCGGATCCGCCTTGGGCGGAAAAGCGATTCCGGTAGCTGCCGCCTGCGGGCCCTTCGCCGCAGATCGCGCCAAGTCACTTGATGAAGCTGGTTGTGATGTAATCGTCATCGATTGTGCACACGGGCATAATTTGAATGTTGTAGCGAGTGCCAAAAAAATAAAGAAGACCCTCAAACACGCAAAAATGATTTTTGGCAATATCGCAACCGGAGAAGCCGCCAAAGAGGCGTGTCAGTTTGCCGATGCGATTAAAGTAGGAGTAGGACCCGGCTCTATTTGCACGACTCGGATTATCTCGGGCGTTGGCGTACCACAGCTTTCGGCGGTTCTCGAAGTCGTCGCAGTCGCCAAGAAGTATAAAATTCCGGTTATTGCCGATGGCGGTATTCGCACTTCAGGAGACATTGCAAAAGCGCTCGCAGCCGGCGCTTCCGCCGTCATGTTCGGGAATCTTCTTGCGGGCACCGATGAGACTCCGGGAAATATAGTGGAAAAGGATGGAAGGAAGTTCAAAGAATATCGCGGCATGGGATCAGAGGCAGTTATTAAAAGCGCCTCCGGCGCTGAACGATATTTCACGCACGGCCGCAAGGCCGTGCCGGAAGGTGTAGAGGCGCTCGTTCCCTACAAAGGACCCGTAAAAGAGGTCGTCGCAGAGCTTGCCTCTGGCGTGCAGGTGGGAATGGGGTACGTGGGAGCGCGCACGCTTTCTGAATTTGAGAAAAAAGCACAATTCATTCGCATCACCCACGCGGCGATAGCCGAAGGAAAACCGCACTCGCTCTCAGGTATCATTGGGTAATTGGATGTCGAGCCTTTCACATTTCATAACATCTGCACTCGCGTTTCTCGGAGCTCTTTTCCCCACGGTTGCAGCAGTGCCAGTGCCGGTATCAATCTTTTCTCCTGCACCTCCGCACGCCACCGTACTTTTCGGTGGCGACATGATGTTTGACCGCACAATTCGGAGCACGATGGAAGAGGAGGGAGATGATTTTATCTTTTCGTGCCTCAATGAGATTTTGCAGAACGCTGACCTCGTCGTCGCAAACCTCGAAGGCCCTATTACCGAACATGCTTCGATGTCTCTCGGAAGTGAGATCGGAACGCTGGCGAATTTTACGTTCACGTTTCCTCTCGAGACAGCAGCGCTTCTCGCGCGGCACAATATTACGCTCGTAAATCTCGGCAACAATCACATCCAGAATTTCGGATGGGACGGTGTGCGCTCTACCGTGACCGCGCTCTCTCATGCCGGTGTCGGCTATTTTGGAGACCCTCCCCACTACGGTGTTGCAGAGGAAGATATCAATGGCGTACCGCTTACCTTCATCAACTACAATGAGTTCGGGGGAAACGCCGCCGCAGTAGTTGCACAGATCAAAGAGGCTCGTGTGCAAAGCAGACTTCCGATCGTCTACGCGCATTGGGGGATAGAGTACGCGACTACATCATCGGCATATTCGCGCGAATTAGCGCATAGTTTTATAGATGCGGGCGCCTCCATCGTTGTAGGGTCGCATCCGCACGTCGTGCAGGAGCACGAAGAGTATCGTGGCTCGCATATCTACTATTCATTGGGCAATTTTATTTTTGATCAGTATTGGAACGATACTGTGCGAACAGGGCTTATGCTTCGGGTCATCTTTAATTCGGATGGCGTGGAGCATATACAAGAAATACCAATTGAATTGAGACGTGACCGTCGCACGTGTGTGATTGAATAAGGTCCCCGTTTCAAGTATTCTTCTCTACAAGCTTAAGCTCCGAGCTATAAGCTGTTTTTGCGGGATCATCTAGTGGTAGGATGCGACTCTCTGGAAGTCGTCACCTTGGTTCGAATCCAAGTCCCGCAGCCCGAATAAAACTTGTCTCGTTTGGGGAGTATTTTTGGCGCGCGGCGCGAAGCGCCGCGTAAGGAAACGGGGCGGTTTCTTGGACAATTCTCTTTTCCAAATGCAGGTTCGAGCCGAAGATTTTCCGGAGGGAGGATTTTTTGGAGGGGAGGTCTTTCGATTTCGCCGCTTCATCAAGCAATGAAGCGTCCTTTACCCATGCACGCATGGGTTCGAGCCAATATCCGGCGTTCCGTTCAAGAAGCGCCACGCGCTCCTCGACCGACTTCTTTTCAAGCACAAGAGTATGGCGACGGGACAAATAGTCAGCGCGCTCGATGTCTTGTGCGATATATAAATCGGTCAGTCGGTCGAGCTTGCGGGAGATGTCATGCATGCGCTCCCGCAACTCTTGAACGGACGCGGAAGTCTCGTGCGAAGATGTGCGCTCGTCCTCGGCGATGAGCTTCTCAAACTCCTTTTGCCACACTGACGGCATGGCGTAGCTCGCGAGCATGTCGTCTATCTGCTCGACGAGCGCTTCTTCGCGCGCATACGGCTGTGAGCACGCGCCTTTCTTCTTGGTGCATCGGTAGTAAGTGTGGCCTTTCTGCACTTCTGCGGTGATCATACAGCCACACTCGGCGCAGTAGAGAAGCCCGCAGAGTGCTTTCGGCTCCACAACGGCCTTTTGCGGGTGGCCTCGCTCCACAATGACTTTCTGCACCTTGTCGAACAATCGCTTTTCAATAATCGGCGTGTGCCGCCCTTCGTGTATCTCGCCGCCGTACTTGAACAAGCCGACATAGAACGGATTAGTGAGAATAAACTTCACGCGATCTTTATGAAAATGGAGGCCGCCGAAACTTCGTACACCATTATCAAAAAGAAAATTAGAAACATCTTCGAGCCGCGAGTTGCCTTTGGCGTATAGCTCAAATGCCGCGCGAATGACTTTGGACTTCTTGCGGTCAATGACGATAGTTTTCGTTCGCACATCATTCAAGTAGCCGACAGGCGCGGTTGAAGGAAATTCGCCGTTCTTTACTTTCGCGCGAAGCCCGCGTTTTACATTTGAACTTAAATCACGGATGAACTGATTCGCCATCCCGAACTCAACAGACATCATCAAAACATTGTCGGTCGGATAGTGGCTTCGGTCGTACGTGAGAATGTGGCGGATGATGTTTTCCTGCAAGAGCCACTGTATCTGTCCGCCGTCCACGGGATTGCGTGCTAGGCGGTCAAGTTTCCAACACACGATACCTTGCGCTTCGCCCTTTTGTATCCGCGCCATCATGTCCATAAATACAGGACGGCCGGGCATCTTCGCCGAGCGCTTTTCTACAAACTCCTCTACGAAATCTAGCCCCTCGCGCTTGGCGAGCGAGCGCAACTCCGATAACTGCGCTTCAATGGAGAGCACTTGCTTGTCCTCGACATCGGTACTTTTGCGAGCGTATAGAAAATATCGCATGATTACATTATAATATAACAATATGAAAGAATATAGACTCAAAGCATGGGGAGAGGAATTTACCCTGAACAACAATAGCGGCAAGTTTGACCGTGCGGTGCAAGAAGTTGGTGACAAAGCGACTCCCGAGGCATTCTTAGCTGCGTACGATAAATTTGCTGGTCTGATTTTGGATAAGGACGGAAAGAAAGTAGAGAACGGGATTTTCCAGAAGCGCTATTCAGAATGGAAAGACGAACAACCTCAATACATAAAAACTCTTGAAGAAAGAGAACGTACCTTAGACACAGGCGAAGAAAGAACAATAGGGCTGATCTCAAAGCATGTCGATCATAAACGCGCTTTTCTCGGTACATTGATGACAATTTCTGCGGCAGTGCTTGCGGGGTTATTTATTTTGTTTACTTCTAAAGATTCTGGTACGTGTGTGAATACATTGGCTACGATAAGCGGCTTTGGCTTCGCTCTTTTTATTATTGCTTCGAGTGCTTATTTAGCTTTTCTCTTGGCACAAGAAAGTTTGTCGTTGGATAAGCATTTGCGATTTATCCAAAAAGCGAAAAAAGATTTTATCGCAAAAGTCGGTATTGATATTACAGACCTCGATAGCTATGAAAGATATAGAAAACAAAAACACAAAGAAGAAGTAGACTCAAAACCGAAAGAGAGAGGGCTGTGGGAAGGTTGGTTTATTATTGTAAGTATTCTTTTTGTTCTTTCTGCAATTTTGGTTTTTGTATTGTTCTTCTCTTCGCTGTTCGATGTTTGTTCGTGGTACGAGGGAGTTGCCACACAAGTGGCAAAATAGTGCGCGCGAATGGGTGGGTGGGTCAAGCGCACATAAAGAATTTGCAAGACCTCCCCTCCAAAAATCCTCCCTCCGGAAAATCTTCGGCTTTTGAATTTTTGAACCTGCATTTGGAAAAGAGAATTGTCCAAGAAACCGCTCCGTTTCCTTACGCGGCGCTTCGCGCCGCGCGCCAAAAATACTCCCCAAACGAGACAAGTTTTATTCGGGCTACATTGTACGACCAAGTTCGAACCTTTTTCCAGTCGCAAAGCGACTGACTTCGCACGCGCCGAGCGCGTGGTAGTTCGTACCCAAATCGTACGCTCCGATTCCGTGGTAACTCGAACGCCGCCCGCGCGGAGTACCGCGCGTCCGCCCTCGCCCCGTTTCCGCCTTTCCATACTTTTTCTTTTTCGCGGGGGGATTCTTTTTGAAATTGAATGGGCGGAAACGGGGCTCGGTCGGGGCATTACCTTATAAGATAACATTCGTGTATAATGTAAGAGTCGAGTATAATTTTGAATATGCAAAGTGAATCAGCGAGGCTTGGTAAGAATTTGAGGCAAATTCGCACCCAAAAAGGCATGACGCAAGGCGATATTGTTCGGGCTCTCGGCGTGAGCCGAAGTTTTGTGAGTAATATTGAGAATGGGAAGACGAACCCGACCCTTTCGACCATTAAGCGCATCGCAGATGCGCTCGGCGTATCGGTAGATAGACTTTTGAAATAGTTATGAAAAACTACTTGTACATCATCACCAATATCTCTATGCCCAACATCTGCAAAGTTGGAATAACGAGTGATGTTGAAAAACGTCT